>OHZK01000186.1_pt1 | contig 40134 bp, 36 predicted proteins | sample 1580401 | NCBI WGS metagenome assembly OHZK01 (sample SAMEA3882530, study PRJEB24775) | human gut metagenome | biome: human-associated habitat; feature: intestine environment; material: feces | place: Netherlands | collected 2009/2010
GTGAGTTAACAAGTAATCTGAACTCATCAACATTAGGGTCTTCAACACCGCCATTAAAGAAGAATGTAACATGTGCATATTTCTCTGTTTCAGCAATACGCGCCTGAGTCATATTGTGCGCTGCAAGATACTCGCCAAATGTATTGTGAAGCTGAACCTTGTGGAATGCAACCTGTTTATTCTGAATGGTATCATCGTAATCTGTAAAGCATACGAAAGTAACCTGTGGTCTTGCTTTTCTTTCAAATCCCTGGAAATCATCATCACAGAATGCTCTTGTGATCTCACGTGCGCGGTCAGGACGGAAGTTAAAGAATACAACAGAATCTTTATCAGATACAACACCTGTCGGCTGTCCGTCTTTCTCGATAACTGTAGGAAGAACAAACTCATCTGTCTTATCATTATCATAGGAAGCCTGAACTGCTGCCGGGGCATCTGTTCCTTTTACGCCTTCTCCTGATGTAAGAGCATTATATGCCAGTTCTACACGATCCCAGCGGTTATCACGATCCATTGCATAGTAACGTCCGGAAACAGTAGCAATCTCACCTACACCGATCTTCTTCATCTCTGCTTCAAGAGCCTCTACAAACTCTTTACCTGATGCAGGAGGTGTGTCACGACCGTCAAGGAAACAATGTACGTAAACCTTCTCAACGCCCTCTCTCTTAGCCATCTCAAGTAATCCATAAAGATGTGTATTATGACTGTGCACACCACCATCGGAAAGAAGTCCCCACAGATGCAGGTCCGAATCATTTTTCTTACAATTATCCATGGCTGCAAGCAGTGCCTTATTCTTAAAAAAGTCACCGTCTTCGATTGCCTTGGTAATTCTGGTCAGATCCTGGTAAATAATGCGACCGGCACCGATATTCATATGTCCAACCTCAGAGTTACCCATCTGTCCGTCCGGAAGTCCTACTGCCAGACCGGAAGCCTGTCCTTTTACAAAAGGACATTCCTTCATTAATTTATCCATCACCGGGGTATTTGCCAGCGCAATAGCATTTCCCTCTGTACGGTCATTCAGACCATAACCGTCAAGAACCATTAAAACAACAGGTTTTTTGCTCATAATTCATCCTCTCTTTCCATTGTAACAATCCTATACTATGGTACTTCATTATTGTTACACAAACACTTATTATATTACATAATTTGAACGGGATTGCAAGTGTTCACTGCAAATTTCCCACGATATCTATCGATTTTAAATCCAGATCCACATCATCAAAATACTGTCCATAACGCCTTCCGGACGTATAGGCATAAGGAGAAACTCCCGGTTTTTCGACATTTTTATACGGATAAAAGAATCCGTCCTCATCAATTCCCACATGATTGGAGATGTCTGCCAGATAATGATAAAATGCTTTGATCTGTTTTTTTTCTGTCAGAATCGAAGGCGTAAGCGAATCCTGTATGCACGGAATCATCCGCAATTTCAGACTGCCGGAATCATCAATCTGAATCTGTGCAATCGTTGTGTAAAGTTTTCCGGTAGAAAACCAGAAATTTCCCACGCTGTATGCCACCGGCACATTTTTTATAAACTCAACGCCCTGCAGACGGTGCGGATGTCCACCAATCACGGCGTCTGCACCAGCTTTTACACAAAGGTCTGCAATCTCTGTCTGATCCTGCCCATAATGGATCTTTCCTTCTGTTCCCCAGTGAACATACGCGATCACATAATCACTGTTCTTCTTCGCACGCTTCAGTTCTTTCTTCCATACCTCTTCCTGCTGGGTCTTTAATACTCCCGGTTTCTCCTTCTGGGCTTTCTGTGTAAAATGATAAAACCTTTCGATTTCCGTTGCAGATACAATCGCAATCTTTCGTCCACCTGTGACCACATAACGCACAGCGCTTGCCTCTGTCAGATTTCTGCCACCACCACTGTACGAAATTCCCGCTGCATGCAATGCATCCAGCGTATCTAAAAATCCCTGCTCACCATAATCAAACACATGATTATTTGCCACAGAGACCATATCTATTCCCAGTGTGCGCAGGAATCCGGCATCTTTGGGATCTGCCCGAAAACAGTATGCTTTGCCAACCTGCCTCTGTCCCCGTGTTGTATAAGCAAACTCATTGTTTGCCATCGTAAAATCTGCCGAAATCAGTTCCTTTTTTACTTCATCGGAAAAATAATCCGCCATGTGATTCTTTGCCGTCTTCCCCGTACACCAATTCTCATCCAGACAGATATCCCCGACAAAATCCAGACGGATGCATGCCGGATCGGATGCTTCTTTCCAGATCACATCCTCATACGAATACGACATATACTGTTGCTGCCTGCAATACATAAGCCACAGAACATGCATACTGTTTCCGGTAAACCGATACCACAGATCCGGGTCCTGATTTCCGTTTTCCAGCTGTGTATACAGACTCTGCAGCACACCGCTCCCATACTTCGTTTCAATCCATCCCATAAAGGCTTCATCCACCGGATATTTCTGAAAAAACTTTCCGGAGGCAGTCCTTAAAATCTGGTTTTCCAGATCCTGTACTTCCGGCTCGGTTTCCTGTGATTGTTCCGTGACCTGGGAGGTTTTTTCCTCATATTCAGTTTGTACTTCCTTAGTCTCTTTCAGCGGCTGTGTATTTTGGATGATGCCATGTGTCAAAGCAAAAATAAACAACAAGAGAACGACACATTCCAGACATTTTTTCTTCATGTGTAAAATTTCAAAGGCTATTCACCTGAAATTCAGATGAATAGCCCTATAACCATACAAAATCAGATTCTAGTAGTTTACAATCTTACCGAAATCAGCTTTCAGGGATGCTCCGCCAACCAGACCACCATCGATGTCCGGCTTTGCGAACAGCTCTGCTGCATTTCCTGCATTTACAGATCCGCCGTACTGGATACGAACAGAATCAGCAGTAGCCTGATCATAGATTTCAGCTACACATGCACGGATTGCACCACAGACTTCCTGTGCCTGATCGGATGTAGCAGTCTTGCCTGTTCCGATTGCCCAGATTGGCTCATAAGCGATTACCATGTTTGCAACGTCTGCTGCTGCAACGCCTGCAAGATCAGATTTGATCTGAAGTCTGATCCAGTCAAGTGTTACACCCATCTCTCTCTGCTCTAAAGTCTCTCCACAGCAAAGGATTGGAGTAAGTCCTGCCTCGATTGCCTTCTTAACCTTCTTATTTAAGAGAACATCATCCTCTTTGAAGTAGTCACGTCTCTCGGAATGTCCGATTACAACGTACTTAACACCAGCGTCTACCAGCATCTCTGCGGAGATCTCACCTGTGTATGCACCCTTCTCTTCGAAGTACATGTTCTCGGCACCAACCTGTACGTTGGTTCCTTTCACAGCCTCTACAACCGGTACGATATCGATTGCAGGTACACAGTAAACAACATCTACGCTATCAGATACTACTAATGGCTTTAACTCTTCTACTAACTTTACAGCCTGGCTTGGAGTCATGTTCATTTTCCAGTTGCCGGCTACGATTTTCTTTCTTGCCATGATTTTTATTTCTCCTAATCTGTAAATAATTTAACTGTCTTTTATTTATCGTCTGCTGCTACTACGCCTGGCAGTTCCTTACCCTCTAAGAATTCAAGGGAAGCTCCACCACCGGTAGAAATATGGCTCATCTTATCAGCATAACCCATCTGGTTAACAGCTGCAGCGGAATCTCCACCACCGATGATTGTTGTTGCATCGGTCTCTGCAAGAGCCTTAGCTACTGCAAGTGTACCAGCTGCAAGTGTCGGGTTCTCAAATACACCCATCGGTCCGTTCCATACAACAGTCTTAGCTGTCTTAACAGCATCTGCAAACATCTCTGCGGACTTAGGTCCGATATCGCATCCCTCACGGTCTGCCGGCATAGCTGTGATATCACATACTTCTGTCTCTACAGGTCCGTCGATTGGATCCGGGAAATCCTTGATGGTAACAGCATCTACAGGAAGAAGGATCTTCTTGCCCATCTTCTCAGCCTTAGCCATCATTTCCTTACAGTAATCAAGCTTCTCATCATCGCAGAGAGAAAGTCCGATCTCATATCCCTGAGCTTTGATGAATGTGTAAGCCATACCACCACCGATGATAAGGGTATCACACTTCTCAAGCAGGTTGTTGATAACGTTGAGTTTGTCTGCTACCTTAGCACCACCGAGGATTGCTACGAATGGACGTACCGGATTCTCAACAGCATTTCCTAAGAAGGCGATCTCCTTCTCCATCAGGTAACCAACAACATTCTGTCCACCCTTTGCAGTGATGAACTTTGTAACACCGGCTACAGAAGCGTGTGCTCTGTGGGAGGAACCGAATGCATCACATACATAGATGTCTGCAAGATCGGCAAGTTCCTTAGAGAACTGCTCACCGTTCTTTGTCTCCTCAGCGCCACGAAAACGGGTATTCTGAAGTAATACAACTTCTCCCTCTTTCATTTCCTCAACAGCCTTTGTAGCTGCCTCGCCTGTTACGTTGTAATCAGATACGAAGTTTACTTTCTGTCCGAGAAGCTCCTCAAGTCTCTTGGCAACCGGTGCAAGGGACTCTCCTTCGTTTGGTCCGTTCTTTACTTTTCCAAGATGGGAGCAAAGGATTACCTTTCCACCATCGTTTAATAACTTCTTAATTGTAGGAAGAGCAGCTTTGATACGGGTATCATCTGTGATCTCGCCAGCTTTCAGTGGTACATTGAAGTCACATCTTACAAGGACTCTCTTGCCCTTTGCGTTGATATCATCAACTGTTTTCTTATTTAATGCCATGTTTTTATTCTCCGTTCTGCCTTTTTGGCAATTTTAAACCCTAAGAAAAGGAAATAACTTTCCAGCCGGTTGTTTCATACTCCGCAGCTGCATGAAACAGCGGAACCCTTTCCTTTTCTTCTTATTTGTCATAATGAAAAAAGGTCCGGCCCTACAGGCCGGACCCTTTCACATAAACTAAGATAGATTATGCTAACTCAGAGAAGTACTTGATTGTACGAACCATCTGAGATGTGTAGCTGTTCTCGTTATCATACCAAGAAACAACCTGAACCTCATACAGATCATCACCGATTGGGTTAACCATTGTCTGAGTAGCATCGAATAAAGAACCGAATCTCATACCAACGATATCAGAAGATACGATCTCGTCCTCATTGTATCCGAAGGACTCATTAGCTGCTGCCTTCATAGCTGCGTTGATGTCTTCCTTAGTAACGCCAGCCTTCTTAACAACTGCTGTAAGAATTGTAGTAGATCCTGTAGGGGTTGGTACACGCTGTGCAGATCCGATTAACTTTCCGTTCAGCTCTGGGATTACAAGACCGATAGCCTTTGCAGCACCTGTGCTGTTTGGAACGATATTAACTGCAGCTGCACGGGATCTTCTTAAATCACCCTTACGCTGTGGTCCATCAAGAGTCATCTGATCACCAGTGTAAGCATGGATTGTTACCATGATACCAGACTGGATTGGAGCAAACTTGTTAAGAGCATCTGCCATTGGAGCTAAGCAGTTTGTTGTACAAGAAGCTGCAGAAATGATTGTATCAGAAGCCTTTAATGTCTCGTGGTTTGTATTGTAAACGATTGTAGGAAGGTCGTTTCCTGCTGGTGCAGAGATAACTACCTTACGAGCTCCGGCATTGATATGAGCCTGAGCCTTCTCCTTGCTTGTATAGAATCCAGAGCACTCTAATACAACGTCAACCTTTAACTCACCCCATGGGCAATTGTTTGCATCTGGGAAAGCGTAGATCTTGATTTCCTTACCACATACTGTGATAGAATCATCGCTTGCAGAAACTTCATCTGCATGCTCGTACTTACCCTGTGAGCTATCATACTTTAATAAGTGTGCTAACATCTTTGGGCTTGTTAAGTCGTTGATTGCTACTACTTCGTATCCTTCTGCTCCGAACATCTGTCTGAAAGCAAGACGACCGATACGGCCGAATCCGTTGATTGCTACTCTTACTGCCATTCTTAATTCCTCCTAGAATTGTAAATAAATAGTCTCATGGGACTTGCGTCCCAAGCTTCCTTTATTTTACCCAATTATTTCCGAAAGTTCAAGTCTTTTCTCCGTCTTTGTTAATTTTTTCACTAAAGGTATCTATTTCCCCTGAAATATAGTATAATCTTACGAAAAGACTTTTTCCAAAATCAACCACACAGAAAAAAGGAGGCTCTTATGCTTTGGGATACACATATGCACACGCATCACAGCGGAGACAGTGACGCATTGATGCCTGACATGATCCAGGCCGCTGTACGGCAGAACCTGGATGGCATCTGTTTTACCGATCATTTTGATTATGATTACCCGGATGATCCCAATCTGTTTCTTCTGGATTTTGATTCCTATATAAAAGAAGTCCGCAGTTTTCAGGACACCTGCCATGACCGTCTTTCCATTCGTCTTGGAATCGAAGTCGGTCTGCAGCCCCACATCACGGAAATCAACCGCAAAGCGGTGACCGGACATCCGTTTGATTTTGTCATCGGTTCCTCCCACGTTGTTCACGGAATCGATCCCTATTACCCGAAATACTATGAAGGACGCTCCGAAAAAACTGCTTACCGCGAGTACTTCGAATCCATTCTGGAAAACCTGAACACCTATTCCGACTTCGATGTATACGGTCATCTCGATTATGTTGTCCGCTACGGTCCGGACCGCAACCGTTTCTATACATATGAGGCCTATGCCGATATCATTGATGAGATTCTGCGTAAACTCATTTCCATGGGAAAAGGGATCGAAGTCAACACGGCAGGATTCAAATACGGGCTGGGACATCCAAACCCGACCGAAGCTGTTCTTTTACGCTATCACGAACTCGGGGGAGAGATTCTGACACTCGGAGCCGATGCCCATGCGCCGGAGCACGTTGCATATGCGTTTGACCGTCTTCCTCAGATTCTGCGGCATGCAGGCTTCCGGTACTTTACGGTCTTTACCGGCAGAAAGCCGGACTTCCTTCCGCTTCCGGAATAGCGAAAATAAAGGATTAATTCCAAAAATTTCAAAATAGGTATTGCAAAATCCGAATAACACGGTATAATGTAAGTATTGAATGGTGTTATTTAAATATAGCATGCACGTACGCAAATGAGTATGTAGTTCAATTTTATTAAACAATTATCTAATTAACTACTCAGTTACTCAATTTCCTTTAAGTAACTAAGAAGGAGCAGGTTTCCTCGCCTGCTCCTTTCTTTGTTTTTGGGCTTCTGTCCTGATTCTTATATACCCGCTGTCTTTTCGCGGTTGCTCCCCGACCTCTTTTTTATAAAGGTAAGAACAGCAAGCAGGAGCATGAGGCTGATGCCCAGTGCTACCCACCAGATCTGTACCAGACCCGCAATGATATAGCCAATGATACATACCACAGCAACAACCGCTGCATACTGCATCTGCGTTGTCACATGGTTGATATGGTTACTCTGCGCGCCGGCCGAAGACATAACCGTTGTATCCGAAATCGGTGAAATATGATCCCCGCAGACGGCACCTGCCAGCACTGCGGAAACCGCAATGATCATCATTTCCAGATGATCTGCCCCCGGAAACATGGCGATTGCAATCGGAACAAGAATCGCAAATGTTCCCCAGCTTGTTCCGGTAGAAAACGCAAGGAACACTGCAACAACAAACAAAACAGCCGGAAGGAACAGGCTTGCAGAAGCACTCGTTCCAACGATGGATTCCACAAATGTACCAATCTGCAGAGCATCTCCCATTCCCTTTAAGGTCCAGGCAAATATCAGTATTCCGATCGCCGGGATCATCAGCTTAAAGCCTTCCACAAAACTCTCCATGAATCCTTTAAACGTAACCACCTTTCGCGGAAGATACAAAAACAGCATGACAAAGACCGTGACCATGGTTGCAAAAATCAGGCTGGTCTCCGCATCACATCCTGCAAATGCACTGACCACATCGGTCGCACCGCCCAGAAATCCGGTATAGATCATGGCACCAATTGCAGAACCGATCAGAACAATCACCGGAAGAAGCAGATCAATCACTTTTCCGTTGGAAGAAATATCTTCTTCCTTAACCTTTTCAAACTCTTCCCCGCCGCTGGTAAACAGATCTCCTTTTGCAGCATTCTCCTCATGTTTTTTCATGAGTCCGAAATCAAAACCTGCAATAATCACAAAAAATACCATGACAATCGTCAGAATCGCATAGAGATTGTACGGAATTGTTCGCAGAAACAGCTGAAATCCCGTAATCCCGGCATCTTTCGGAACATACGAATTGACGGCTGCCGCCCAGCTGGAAATCGGCGCAATGATGCAGACCGGCGCAGCGGTCGCATCAATGATATATGCCAGTTTTGCGCGGGATACTTTGTAGCGGTCAGTTACCGGACGCATCACAGATCCGACGGTCAGACAATTGAAATAATCATCCACAAAAATCAGCATTCCAAGTCCTGTGGTTGCCAGCATTGCGCTCTTTTTTGACCTGATCTTGCTGCCGGCCCATCTTCCATAAGCAGCTGAGCCTCCTGATTTTGACATCAATACAATAATCATTCCAAGCAGCACATCAAAAATCAGAATATTCAGATTCATGCTGTCTTTCATAATCGAAAACAGGGCATTGAATGCATTCCACGGATGAAATCCGGTATATAACAGTGCTCCGACCGCCACTCCAATAAACAGGGAACTGTATACTTCCTTGGTGACAAGTGCCAGTATGATTGCCAGAAGAGGCGGCACCAGTGACCACCATGTTCCGATAAAAATCGACGTATCCATTTTCCAGATTATTCCTCTCTTATGCCTTTATTTTGTATCACTATTTTAACTTAAACTGCTGCACCAGATCATTCAGAGAAGCAGACTCTGCAGAAAGCTCCTGACTGGTTGCGGAAGATTCCTCTGCGATTGCCGCGTTGCTCTGTACAACCTCGGAAATCTGGTTTACACCGGACTCTGCCTGCTTGATCTGCTCTGCCTGTGTCTCGGAAAGCTGTGCCAGTTCCTGGGATTTCTTTGCCACTTCATTGATTCCCTCTACAAGAGAAATAATCGTCTGGAAAGTCACATCAACTGCCTGATTGCCGTTTTCGATTTCCTGAATAGAGTTCATAATCAGCTCACGGGTATTGACTGCAGACTGTGCACTCTCATCCGCAAGTTTTCCGATCTGGGATGCAACTACGGCAAAGCCCTTGCCGGCTTCTCCTGCACGTGCAGCCTCAATGGATGCGTTCAGGGCAAGCAGGTTCGTCTGCTCCGCGATCTCCTCGATCTGTCCGATGATTGTCTCAATCTGCTTGGACATATGGCTGATTCTCTTCATTGCTTCGGTAACTGCATTCATTTCCTTCTGTGTCTTATCTGCTTCCTGTGCATATTTTACAGATAATTCGTAAGAAGCCTGTGCACTCTCATGTGTGTGCTCAACCCCTTCTGTGATATTGGCAAAGGATGCCAGAAGTTCTTCCACTGCACCTGCCTGATCGGTAGATCCCTCTGCCAGTGTCTGTGATCCCTCTGCCAGATTGGTAGAACCTGCAGATACCTGGGAAGCAGCCTCCTCAATCCGGTGCATCGTCTCATTCATATCGGTGTTCATGACATGGATTGCATCATTCATTGCCGCAAACTCACCCATATATTTCTCCGGAATTTTGGAAACACCGGTATAATCATTGTGAGCCATCAGATCCATACGGTGGTTGACATCCTGAATAACAGCGGCCAGATTCTTTGCCATCTCGCGCGCAACAATTACCATCTCGGAAATTTCATCCTCTGATGTCATCTCCGGGAATTCGCTGGAGAGATCCCCCTTTGCAAATGTATCAAAACGAGCACCCAGCTGATCCAAAGGATCAACAATATTCTGTGCAAGCACTCTGCCGATCCGGCGGGCTGCAAAAATTGCAAGTGCAATAACCGCAATAATTGCAATAAGTGTGATCAATTCTACCATTGTAAGAATTTTCTCTAACTTATCTCCATGCTTGGTATTTGCATCCATCAGTTTCACCATATCCTGATAAATCTCCTCATAGATCGGTGCCACCTGATCCTGTGCCATCTGCTGAGCCTCATGACGCACATCAATGTCCTGTGTGTTCTTTCCTTTTTCCAGTACTGCATCACAGATTTCATAATATTCCGTCAGTTTTTCTGTGATGCTGCTATAGATTTTCTCCTCATCCGAAGATGAAACCGTATTTTTACCTCTTTGGTATACTGCTGACAGGATTCCTTCTTCTTCTCATAATTTTCTGCGCAGCTGTTCACAAGGTTTTCATCCTGATATCCGATCGCAGCACGCAGATAACTTCTCGTATCGGCAAACGTAATCATCATCTTGCCGATATCCCCCTGTGAAAAACCGTAATTTTTCAATGCATAATTATAGCGGTTGCTGACAATAATTCCGGAAACGGCTCCCACAACACCGGAAATGCTGACAATCAGGGCCACCATCACAATTGCAGAAGAAATTCGTTCTTTTAATCTCTTCTTATTTAACTTTTCAATCAACTTTTGTATCATATAAGTTTTCTCCTCAAACGGGTTCTCATTTGTTTAGATATTTTTTCAGAATTTCTTCCGTCATCTCAAACGGATAGTTCTTTAACTTGGCAGGATTCTGCAACAGTTTCTGCACATCCTCCTCCCACAGTTCCTCCGGGATCTGTGGTTTGCCCAGCAGCTTGTCCAGATAGGCGATAAATTCAGCCCGGTTCTCAAACCCAAGCAGCTCAAGCACCTCTGCCACCCGCTTCTGATTATTGTAAAAACGCAAAAATCCTGGCAGGAAAAATCCGACTGCCTTTCCATGCGGAATGCCAAGCTCATATGTGACCGGATAACTTAATCCGTGCGGAATACTGGTACCGGTATGTGCAATCGCCATACCTGCCACAACCGATGCATGCATGAATGTTTCGTATCCTTCATCCGGAATCTTAATCTCGGAAGAAAGCAGGTATTCCTTTGCACTGCCCCAAATCCGAAGACCTTCCGCTGAATATATCCGGTTATATGCATTTGCATTAGTATTCAGATATGACTCAATCAGATGTGCCAGCGCATCCACACAGGTGCTGACCATATTCTCATAAGAAGAAGTCTTTAAATATCCGGCATCCACAAATGCCAGATCCGCAAACCATTTGTGTGCGATTGACTGCTTGGTATGTAAGTCGTGCCGTGTCAGAATCGCATAAGGCGTCACTTCCGATCCCGTACCGGATGTGGTCGGGACTGCTGCAACCGGATAGCCCTGCATCGGCTCCGGATGATAAAGACGCTCCTCTGCATGATCGATTGCCGATGGATTCGCTGCCAGAAGCGAAATCGCCTTGGACGCATCCATCGGAGAACCGCCTCCCACAGCCACAAAGAAATCCACCTGTTCTTTTACTGCAATGCCCGCTGCCACAGCCACGGTCTCCACAGAAGGATTCTCTTCGATCTCATCAAAAATCACATAGGTCTGCCCGTTTACCTGCAATGCCTGTTCAACTGCTGCAAGCGAACCATTGATGCGGCTGGAATGTTTTCCCGTCACAATCATGGCTCTGCTTCCTAATGCTTTTAACTCTGCACCGTTTTCCGAAACACAACCGCTGCCAAAAAATACCTTCGTCGGCATATACAATCTCATGTTTCTTCTCCTTTATGCGTTGCACATCTCTGTAACAACTTCATTGATCACCTTTCCGTCTGCCTTTCCTTTCAACTCCGGCATAATCGTCTTCATGATCTGTCCCTTGTTCTTCGTTGCAATCACATCTGCAAACTTTTCCTTAACAATCGCAGTCACTTCCTCTTTCGAAAGCATCTTCGGTGCATATTCTTTCATAATGTCATAACGTTTTCTGTACTCCTCCAGCAAATCGGTACGGTCTGCCGGGCAGGAATCGATCTGTTCCTGAACGGTCTTTAATTCCTTCATGATTGTGGCATTGACCATATCCTCCGGAATGTCATCTCTGCATCCGGCATCAATGGCACTTTTCTTCACTGCCGAAACCAGAGACGAAATTGCATCCTTCCGTTCCTTGTCGCGCGCTTTCATCGCTGCCATCATATCTTTGCGTAGCTGTTCCATCTGCATAATTTCCTAACCTCCATGTCTATAAAATTCAGATAACTACATTATACTACGCTTCGGGCTGATAGCAAAGAATAACCTTACATTTTTTAATTATATTTATGAATTTCTTTCTGAAACTCCCGAATATCCTTTGCAATTTCACCACTGAGCAGGAGCATACAGATCAGATTCGGGATTGCCATCAGCGCATTGGCAATATCCGAGAAACTCCATACCAGATTCAGTGTCTGTGTACATCCGAAATACACAACAAAGGAAAAAACAAGGCGGTATACCATATTAAACCGGTGCGTTCCCAGCAGATATTCAAATGCTTTTTCCCCGTGATACTCCCAGCCGAGTATTGTAGAAAACGCAAACAATGTAATCCCGATTGTCACAAGCCAGCCCCCGGCCGATCCCAGAACCGTCTCAAATGCCGCAATTGTAACATCCGAACCGGTCAGCATATTCCCGGCAGCATCGGTCATGCCAAGGACACCGGAAGAGGCAATCGCAAGTCCTGTAATCGTACAGACAACAATCGTATCCCAGAAGGTTCCCGTCATATTGATATATCCCTGACGCACCGGGTTATCCGTCGTTGCAGCCGCTGCCGTAATTGCCGCAGATCCCATACCGGCTTCGTTGGAAAATACACCTCTTGCCACACCATAACGCATTGCATTCATCATGGAAGCGACAATCGTTCCGCACAGACCGCCGCCTACCGCTTTTACCGAAAATGCCATCTGAAAAATCATCAAAATGCCTGCCGGCAGATTCGAAATATTTCCGATAATGACAATAACGCCACAGATCACATAAAAAATCGCCATCAGCGGAACGACCACCGAAGAAACCTTTGAAATGGATTTGATACCGCCGACAATGATCAGCAGGGCAAGCACCGTAATCACAATTCCGGTCAGATGGGGCGGCACATGAAATGTCGTATGTAATGCACCGGAAATCGAATTTCCCTGTGTCATATTGCCGATTCCAAACGAAGCAATCACAGCAAAGAGTGCAAATAACCACGCAAGAACCGCTCCAAATCTTTTATTCTTCAGTGCCTTTTTCATCGTGTACATCGGGCCGCCGCTCATCTCCCCTTTGGCATTGATCTCACGGTATTTGATCGCCAGCATACATTCACTGAACTTCGACGTCAGACCAAATGCAGCAGAGATCCACATCCAGACCAAAGCTCCCGGGCCACCGGAAACCATCGCCGTCGCAACCCCCACAATGTTGCCCGTTCCGATTGTGGCGGCAAGTGCTGTGGTCAGTGCCGAAAACGGAGACACATCGCCCTCGCCACGGCTTTTCGTCCGCGCCTCTTTGCTTAACGTACTTTTGAGTGCATAACCGAGATTTCTCCATGTCAGAAACCGTGTGCGGATCGTAAGGAAAATTCCGGTCCCCACAAGCAGAATCAGCATGACCGGTCCCCAGACAAAATCGTCAATTGCTGTAATCACATCATTTAACTTTTCCATAACCTCATCCCTCCTGTTTTCGAATAAAAAAAGGGGCAGTGTCTGAACAACATCGCCCTTTGTTTTTTATATCCTATGAAATTTGTCTTTATATTATACTTCCGAAAGGAATCTGTCAACTGGTTTATGCAGCAACGTCCACTTCGTCATCCTTCTGACGCAGAATCCTTGCCGTTTCCATCCCATTCTTTCCCGGCATCTGGATATCCAAAAAGAGCATATCCGGCTTACAACCACTTGCAATCAGTTCATCACCCGATAAATATGTTTCTATCACTGCATCCGGTAATAATTTCTTTATTTTTCTTCTAATATCAAGCCTATAGATTTTTCATCATCGCAGATTGCAATTTGCATCCTGACAATAGTATTCTCAAAAATATATTCTCCCCGAAAATGCCACATGCGGTAATTCATAAAAAATACTGTCCCCCGGACAGATCGGACGATACAGAGGATCTGCCACAATGATCCCTGCACTTTTAAGTGCCTCTTCCATTGCTTCCTCTCCAAGCACCATTTTATCTTTTTCACCGAGCAAATCCGCACATTCCTTTAACGGACACAGTACGCGGGCGGCACGACCATATCTTTTTTCAATCCCTGCTGCTAATGATCCCATAGTGACAGGTTCTCCGACCAGCGTGATATCTGCCTCCTGCTGCATGCGGTTCTGCAAATATACAACCGCCGGCTCTGCCTGCCGTGTGGCTGCACGTTCCAGTGCATTTGAAATATCTTCTGCCAGCCAATCGTTTGGTGTTCCGATCACATATGGTATTTTGTACTTCTCCCAGAGTATCTTTGCCACACGGAGTCCTACTGCCGAAACAACCAGATTAACGTCTGCCTCCGCTGATCTTTGCAACGTTTTCAAATCATCGCCCATCGCCCACACAGACATAACCTGCCATCCGTATTTCTGCAGATTCTCTTTTAAGGTTTCTGCATTTTTCTGTGGTCCGAAATCAAGTGGTGTCACACCTAACAGATTTACCGTGCGCGAAGAGGGATCTCTATTCTCCTGCCTGTCCGTTTCTCTGACAAACCGCTTTGCGATTTCTTCGAGTGCAATGCCCGCTCCATACACATAATCATTCATCCCGTTCGTCGGCACGGAAAATGCCGGAATTCCGGTTTCTGTCTCAATCACACGCGCAATTGCAGGAAAATCCGTACCATTCATAAATGGAATAGGCGAACCTGCCAGCGCGATAAATTTGGGATGCAGTTCACGGGCTGCATACTCGATATCATCAATAAATTTTCTGTCATTTCCCATGATCGCGTCAATTTCTGTAAGTCCCGAGATAAAAATAAGACTGTCCTGATCGTACCAGCGGATTTCATCATGCGTATTGTAAGTAGAGTTGCATCCGGAAGGATCATGCATAACTGTCATTCCGCCAAGTTCATACAGTGCAGAACAGACTCCTGACACATCGGCCGTATAAACCGGTATCATTCGATAAGATTGTCTCATAGACAGCACTCACACCCCCATCCTTTTTGTACAACAAGTTTTTCTGTATCCTTTTCATTGAGATATGCATCCATCATCAGCTCTGCGGTTCTTCGAATACCGTCAAATCCATACAGACCTTCTCCCTGTACCAGATTGACAAAGTGACGGCTTCGGCCAAAATAGGCCGCTTTCTGTCCGATTGCCAGCACTTCCCCGCTTGCACCTCTTGGCAGTACACGCATCTTCACCTGAATCGTTGCGATCAGCTCAAGTTCCGGTGCATGCTCCTGCAGCCAGAAAAAATCTGCTTTTTCTTCCGGACTGATACTGTCCAGATAAACAGCTTTCACACAAAAGCCATGTGTCAGAAGCAGTTTTGCCAGTCCAAGTGGTCTTGGATGATACAGATAATCCAGAGTGACCGGCATATCCCCGATCAGATTTTTTGCTTTTGCCAGAGCCTCCTCACAGGACTCCTGCTCGCGGGCCAGCTCATCTTCTGTCAGTTCCGGCAGTCCGAGTGCATCGGTCAGCTGCTTTAACTGCTTTCTGATCTCATCATAGTCAAAACTGCCGGGCAAATACAGAGATTTTCGTCCCAGGCGGCCTGCCTGTGCCTCCATCCCGTATTTTCCAGCCGGATAGCAGTCGATAAACAGGCATCCCCTGCTCATATCCAACAGTTCCTGCCAGGTTTTACATCCGGGCAGTTCCAGCACCTTATAATCATATCGTTTTAACAGACGCTTAATATCACTGTTCTCATCCAGAACAAAATCACTGCCAAAGACAGATACTGTTTTAGCGTCCGGCTCACAGCCCAAAAGAGGATCATACATTGCTTTCCGCAGCTTCTGGTCCGGTGTCAGTCCATGTTTTTGCATAATCGGGTCCATATAACAGCGGATAAAGCAGATGTCAGGAAAACGATGCTCCAGTTCCCTGTAAATATAGTTCAGATTACTTCCCACAAAATGATGCAGACAAACGGTAAAAAGCAGAACCGCCTCAGGATGGTCCTTCCGTTTATTCAACACATCCGTCACACCCTCGATGGTAATATCCTCCAGATTGCCGTTCAGCAGATTCTGCTCCTCCACAAGAACAAAAGAAAAACGGTCTGCTGCATTCATTTCTGCCGCAGTCAGTACAACACCACGCATACAGTTATCCGCACAGACATAGATCTGGATAGATTCCGGAACCTGCATTCCCGTATGCACAATATTCCAGTTGCCATGCACCGGCGAATTATACTCCAGTGCCGAAACAAATGGTGTTGGAAATGAGGCATCTTTTATTTTTACCACAGCATCTTTCGAATCAACAGTTTCCCCCACACGACGTAACATTACGCTTCCTCCTGTATATATCCGGACCTTACCTTATCGCTTTTCGCTTCCAGAATGCCACCGCATATGCGATACATCTGCATGGCAAGCGCACGGTATTCGTCTGCCATTTCACCTGTTGGATAACACTCCATCAATGTTTTTTTCTGCTCCTCTGCCAGTGCCACCTGCCCGCTGTGTGATAGTGTACCAATAACAGCTGTGTGAAAATCGTCTGCCAGTTCTGCCACTTTTTCCTCTTCCCGCGGGACATCCCTGTGATTTAAAATGAGTCCGCCAAGCCCGGCATATCCACGGTTTTTAAAATTTTCCACTGCCATGGCAATATTTGCAGCTGCATGAATTGCCATGTTTTCCCCGGAGGTAATAATAAATATTTTGTCCGCATAACCGCCCCGCATCGGCATGGAAAATCCACCGCATACCACATCTCCGAGTACATCATATAAAACCACATCCGGTTTGTATACATCATATGCGCCAAGCTCTTTTAACTTTTCCAGTGCCGTGATGATACCACGGCCGGCACAGCCAAGTCCCGGTGTCGGTCCACCGGCCTCCACACAGATAACACCGTTATACCCAATGCGTATCATATCCTCCAGCTGCAACGCCTGCTTTTTCTCATTATATAAGTCGAGCACGGCCGGCACAGCCTCTCCATGACGGAGCAATATGGTAGAATCTGCTTTCGGATCGCATCCGATCTGCATCACCTTAAGCCCCATTTCTGCCAATGCAGCCGCTACATTTGAAACGGTAGTGGATTTTCCGATTCCGCCTTTTCCATATACTGCTATCCTGATCAATCCTGTGTTCCCCCTTCTGCCGGAGTAATGACATTCGAATATGCAGTCTTTGCGAATACACCTTTTAAATGTCCGATTTTTCCGGAAAGTGCACTGATCGCGTCCTGTGGTGCATCAATGACAATGCTTATGATGCTGATTCCTTTTGCGCGGTATGGTATGCCCATTCTGCCTACAATGTACCGACGTGCTTCATGAAGAAGGATATTTAATTCTTCAATGGCATCCTCCTGTTCTACAATAATTGAAATAACTGCCACTCTGGTTTCCATGCCCTGACTCCTCCTGTTAACAGATTCTTGGTAAAAGCTCTCCCCCCGGCTGTGGAAGCAGTGCCTGTGTGCCGATTTCCGTCTCCATTATAACTCTTCCCGGTTCCTCTGCGATCACTTCACCAATAATAGCTGCATCTGCGGAATATGGACATTTTTTCAATGTTTCTACAATGCCCTCTGCCTCTTCCTTTGGTGCCATGATGACAAGTCTTCCTTCGCATGCCAGATATAAAGGCTCAAGTCCAAGCATCCCGCAGACTCCTTTTACTTCCGGCCGTACCGGAACAGCCTCTGCATTTAAACGGATGCCTACGCTGCTCTGACCTGCGATCTCATACAGGACTGTTCCGACGCCGCCTCTGGTCGCATCACGTATCACATGCAGGTTGTGTGTGGTATCCATGACTGCCTTTACGGTCTTCCACAAAGGTGCACAGTCACTGGTCACATCCGCATCGATGCCAAAATCTTCCCGCTCTAACAGGATCGTACATCCGTGCCGTCCGATATCACCGGTTACGATGATTGCATCTCCGGGCTTTGCCAGTTCTCCACCGACGGTCACTCCTTCTTCGATCTCCCCCATTCCGGTCGTGGTGATAAAAATTCCATCCACCTGTCCGTTTCCGGCAACCTTTGTATCTCCCGATACAATATGTACTCCGGCCTCTTTTGCTGTTTTTTCCATGGCAGCTGCGATTTCTTCGAGTTTTTCCATTGGAAATCCCTCTTCAATTACAAAAGCGCAGGTAAGATAAAGCGGTTTTGCACCCATACAGGCAAGATCATTTACCGTTCCGCAGATAGACAGTTTGCCGATATTTCCCCCCGGAAAAAATGCCGGAGATACAATAAACCCATCTGTAGATACTGCCATTCTTCCTGCCGGCGGAACTAATACCGCTGCATCATCTGCCGTCAGATCATTGTTTGCAAAATGTGCCTTAAACACCTGATCAATCAATTCGGATGTCTGCTTTCCACCGGCACCATGTGCCATCGTTACTGTTTTATTTTCCATGATGTTTTTTCCTTCTTTCTTATGAATACTGATAATATGCAGAGCAGGCTCCCTCACCGGACACCATGCAGGCGCCGATCGGATGCTGCGGTGTACAGCCTTTTCCAAATACTTTACAATCGGATGGTTTGCATTTCCCCTGAAGTACATCGCCACAGCGGCAGGCCGGATTTGGTTTTCCTTCAATTTTCGGCATCTGATATTTGAGACGTGCATCGAACTCCTGCCACTCCTGTCTTAATTTCATGCCGGATTTCGGAATAACACCCAGCCCTCTCCATTCGCAGTCACAGGCTTCCATCATCTCATCTACAAGCAGCTGTGCCTCCCTGCTTCCATCCTGTGTCACCACTCGCGGATAGCAGTTTACAAAAAATGGCTTTCCTTCCTGGAATTTTACCAGCGCAACCGCCAGTGCTGTCATCAGTTCTTTTGCCGTAAATCCTGCCACAACACCGCTGACCCCTTCTTCGGTCAGAGCTTCGCAAAGACGTGTTCCCGTAATGGCATTGACATGTCCCGGATATAAAAATACATCTGCACTGTCCTTTAATGCCTCATACGCCTGAGGCATGGTTTTGTTTGCCACCAATATAGAGTAATTATCCAGTCCATCTTCTCTTGCCGCCTTTACGGAAAGACATCCTGCCGGTGTCGTTGTCTCAAATCCGACCGACAGAAATGTCACCTGCTCATCCGGATGTTCTCCAGCATATTTTTCGGCATCTGCCGGAGAATACACAACATGGATTTTCGCTCCCTGTTCTCTGGCTCCCGCAAGGCTCATATTGGTTCCCGGCACTCGCACCAGATCACCAAATGTACAGATTGTAACTCCTTTTTCCAATGCCAGATAAATAGCTTCATCTATAAAACTAACCGGTGTTACACATACCGGACATCCCGGTCCGGAAATCAATTCTACCTGTTTTGGCAGCAGTTTACGGATTCCCAGCCGGAAAATCTCATGTGTGTGCGTACCGCACACTTCCATGATCCGCACATCCGGGCCATCATAATTTTCAATGATCTCTCTGGCTGTTTTCATTATAAAAATTCCTCCATGAGCTGCTCAGTTTCACTGTCGTCCTCATCGGTGATTTTTGCAATTGCTACACCTGCATGCACCATAACATAATCTCCCGGCTCCAGATCTTCCAGAAGCTGGGAAGAAACCTCTCTTTTGGCACCGCCTGCATCAATGACCGCCGTGCCATTACTGATTTTTACTACTTTTGCTGATAAACCTACACACATCTTTTTATCCTCCTATTTCTGTAATTGATACATCCCATATGCTGCCTGTCCGATTGCAATTCCTCCGTCATTCGGCGGAATCATGCGGTGCCGCAGCACTTCGAATCCTTCCTGTAACAGTCGTTCTTCTGTCAGACGCAGCAGTAACCGGTTTTGGAATACGCCACCGCTTAAGGCAACTTTATCCCTGCCACTGCTTTCTTTTGCTTTGATACAGGCAGCTGTAATCATTTCTGCCAGTACCTGATGAAACCGATATGCCAGCATCCCGGTGTCTTCGCCCCGCATTTTTGCTTCTGTAATCTGCTGCACCAACATCTGTGTATTTAAAACGAAACGCTCTTTTGTTTCATGCAGCAGTATATCCTTATTTTCCTTTTGCTCCTGTGAGATATTTGAGAGGTTCTGCTGCTCGTATGCCTCTGCTGCAAACTGCAATGCCGTCGATGCTTCCCCTTCAAATCCTGACCTGCGCCTGATCCCGAGTATCGCACTGACGGCATCAAAAAGCCGTCCTGCACTGGTTGAAGCCACCGCATTGATCTTCCGGTCTGCCATGGTGAACTGTACCCTGCTTTCCTGTTCGCTGCAAAGACCCAGTGTTTCCATGATCTCCCATGCCCTTTTGCGATCTTTCGTATATCCGTAAATCATAGAGACCGCAATACGCCAGCCCTCTTTTGCAGAAGCATCGCCCCCCATCTGTAAAAACGGGGTAATACTTCCGAATCTTGTAAAATTCCCATAATCCGCCAGCAGGATCTCTCCGCCCCAGATCGTGCCATCCGTTCCATATCCGGTTCCGTCAAAAGCGACTCCGATGACCGGATCATGACAGTCATTTTCTGTCATACACGATAATATGTGTGCATAATGATGCTGCACTCTTATCACCGGATATCCAAGTTCTTCCGCTACAACCGTAGAATTGTATTTTGGGTGCAGATCACAGACCACAGCCTGTGGCTTTACTTCCAGCAATGTCTGAAACCGGTGTATTGTCTCCTGCAATGCCTTTACCGTTCTTAAGTCCTCCAGATCTCCCACATATGGTGACGGATAAAACCTGTTGTCCACACCTATGCAAAAGGTATTTTTCAATTCCCCGCCAACCGCGAGCACCTGTCCTTTCCAGTCTGCTTTTGTCATAAACGGCAGCGGTGCATAGCCTCTGGAACGCCGGATCATGTACGGTTCATTTCTGTAAAAATCCATCACCGTATCATCTGCCCGTATCCTGATTTTGCGGTTATGTGACAGCATCGCATCACACAAATGGGATAATTCGGCAACAGCTTCCTCATCCTCACGACAGATCGGTGCACCGGAAGTATTTCCACTGGTCATCACCAGAAGATCCGGCATCTCGATACCATCATCATACTGAAAAATCAATAACTGCACCGGTGCATATGGAAGCATCACACCAACTTTTGGATTGTTCGGTGCCACCGAAGATGCCAGCCCGCCATCGCTTCGTCTGTCCAGTAACAGAATCGGTTTCTGATGTCCGGTAAGAATCGCCTCCTGCTCCGGCGTCACCACACATTCCCGTTTTACAACCGATTCATCTTTTGCCATAACTGCAAAGGGCTTGGCCGGGCGGTTTTTTAATGTTCTAAGACGGCAGACCACTTCTTCATTTGTAGCATCACAGCACAGATGAAACCCTCCAATTCCCTTGATTGCTACAATTTTGCCTTCACGAATAAGCCGGCGTGTATATGTAATTGCGGCACGTCCCCGCTCGGGTCTGCCGATCAGATACACCTGTGGTCCACATTGGTTGCAGCACACCGGCTGCGCGTCATACCGCCTGGTTTTCTCATCCGTGTATTCTTTTGCACAGTCCGGGCACATCGGAAACTCTTTCATACTTGTGCGTTCCCTGTCATACGGCAGAGCATCCAGAATCGTAAGCCTTGGTCCACAGCAGGTGCAGTTGATAAACGGATGCAGATACCGTCTGTCTTTCGGGTCAAACATTTCTGCCTTGCACTCATCGCAGATTGCAATATCCGGGGAAATAAAGATTTCCCCTTTTGTTTTTTCACTTTCGATAATGTCAAAATGTTCAAACTGTTCTGTTGTATCTGCGGTGATATTCTCTGTATTTATCTTCAAAACAGCCGCACGCTTCGGTGGATGTTCTTTCAGACTGTTTAAAAATCCTTCGATCTGTTCTTTTGTCCCCTGTGCATAAATTTCCACATAGGGTCCTTTATTGCAAACAGTTCCGTAAATTCCATGGTTTGTCGCATGGCGGCTTACCGTTGGCCGGAAACCAACACCCTGAACGATACCGTATACCCGGATGCGCCAGGTCATCTCATTCTTATACACACTTTTCTCCAATCGTACACTCCCTTATTGCGGGTCACATCTTACAAGACAACCGGCAACTGTTATCTCATCTCTGCAAGATGCCCCGATACCGCAAAATGTATCGTATCCACAAAGATTCCGTCAAATTCCGGTGTCATACGCTTCATACATGGATCAGCGTAAATCACATCATATTCCATGTTTTCCACCAGCCTTATATAATCTTCTTCATCCCGCAGATGCAGATCTGTGTCACTGCAAAGCTCTGGCTTTATCATAAACCAGCTTGCAACTGTCACCTTTGCATCCTTTGCTTTTTTTTGTATCTCTTCCCGGATTGCAGATCCGATCACCTGCTGCTGTACAATAAGTACCTTTTTCCCATGATAATCCATATCGTAAACCAGTTCATCCACCAACGGATAGCCTGTCTCGTACGGTGTTCCATATGTTCGTTCCAGATATTTCGCTGCCTCTAAAGCAGCCGGCGATACCACGATATTTTTTTCCACATTGGAAACCGATTTTACATCATCAAGTCCATTTCCCATTCCAAAGCAGACAGCAGTTTTTCCTTCTGCCGCAAAACGCTCCCGGATACGGTCTGCTGCACGCAGATCACTGATATCCTGTGGTGTCATGCCAAGTATCCCGATTCTGCCCAAAATCACGTCTTCTTTTTCACCTGCAAATACCAAAAACAGTTCCTTCCAGGCTTTTTCTTCCCCCTTGTCATACAATTCCATTCCATCCGTATCCACAGTCAGAATCGGAAGATCCACTTTTTTCTCCGTCATACGCTTTAAGGCATGGTAATCCGTTCCGATAACGGCCGGAACTGGCGTCCCGATAATCGCTGCAAACTTTGCATCCAGTTTTGTCACGGCATCTGCAAGCTTTGCCACCAGCCTGTCATCACGGCCGAGAATTGCATCCATATCGCGAAGCCCTGCACTAAACAGTGCGCTTTTGCTCTCAAACCACCGCGGCTCATCAAATCCACAGATATTTCCGGTACAACCACCGGCATCGCAAATGACGATAATACCGCCAAATTCATATAATACAGACACCGCACCTGACTGATCCGGTGCAAATGGTGTCAGATATTTTCTCAGTCCTCTCATTGTGTTATACCTCCGCCAATGCCTCAAACAGTCTGCGCACACCGGCATAACCGTATGGCTGCCGTTCTTCATTCCAGAGCACATTGGAACATTCTTTATGATAATAGCCGGCATCTTTTCCTATGGTCATATTGACGCCGGACTGACTTTTGTCATAATACAGCATGGTCGGTTCCAGATTGGAAAAAACTTTCGTATCCGGACTGATTTTTGCCAGTTGTTTTACATAGACAAAGTTTTCACCGGATAATGTTCCATAAATCTCCGACACACGAAATCCATAGTGTACCAATGCAAGTGCCAGTTCGAACGGATCTCCGTTCATCCATTCTCCGACGGCAAATACTGCATCCGGATGTATTTCCCGGAATTTTTCTACCGCCTCCTCTGCTGCCTTACGCGGTATTTCATCCTCAAATTCCACACCCAGTGCAGCGGCAAAAGCACGATACTGACTGGCAATTTTATCGATCTGATATAATCTGCGCAGCTCGATATATGGAATTTTCAGCCGGTCATGAAAATCCTCTGCCGCAAAGCGCGCTTCTGGATGCAGTACCAGATTAAAATTTGCTTCCGACATGGTCTGATACTGTGCATAATCCTTGCACCTGGAAATCTCATGGATTGTTTTTACTCCTGCCCCATGAAGCAGATCATACAGCTCACAGTCATCCGTAAGCGGTGAAAAATATCCCAGTAAATTCACCACGTTTCCTTTTTTCTTTTTCGGTTCCAGCAACGAATAAACGGACTGCCGCACATGCACCATCGGTGGTTTTCTGCCCTCTCTGGTCAGTGCATACATATAACATGGCCTTACCGGAACCCCTGCATATTCCTCTGCCTTGTGACAGACACGCTCCATATCCGTGCCAAGCAGCGCATCCACACAGGTAATACATATCATCACAACAGACGGCTTTTTCTCACAACAGTCGCAGATCTCCTTTACTGCCTTTGGGATTTTCTTCAGATGACGGCCAGTAACAATATCCGTCTCATCCATCAACAGATAATAAAAACGGTCCTGATAGGCCCGCATCGAACTAAGCACCGAGGTATTGCGGCCACAGCATCCCGGAGACACGATCAACATAACAGAATCCGGAACCGCCAGACCTGCACGTTTGACACCAAATCCTTCTGCTCCCGGAGAATTGAATGCCAGCGTTGCAGGGGAACTGTAGATCAGATGTGTATGGGAAATAAGCTGTCTGGGAATGTTATTTTTTCCAAGCTCATCCAGCTCTTTTACCGTACAAAAATATGCTTCCTGTCTCATGCGTTTTCCTCTTCTTTCCATAACAATGTGGCAAGATCAAAGAAACATCTGCTGATTTCAGAGGCCGGATCTCCTTCGATCACAGTCTTTCCCTGCTCTTCCCAGTGAATAATTTCATTACTTCGCGGCACTTCTCCCACAATCGGCACCCCGATCTTTTCTGAAAATGCCTGTACTTTTTCTTTCTCATTTTCCACATTTCTGTGATTTAACACGATGCCAAATACCCGGGCATAACTGCGATCCTCAAAATTTCTGACTGCACTTGAAATATTGTTGGCAGCATACAGTGCCATTTTTTCACCGGATGTAACGATCAGAACCTTATCCGCATATCCCTCACGAATCGGTGCTGCAAATCCACCGCACACAACATCACCTAATACATCATACAAAACCACATCGGGTTTATAATGTTCGAATAGTTCCATATCTTCAAGAAGCTGAAAAGTCGCAATAATTCCACGCCCCGCACAGCCAAGTCCCGGTGTCGGTCCGCCCGTCTCAATGCAGAGGATTCCTCCATAGCCTTCCTTTGAAATCTGCGCCAGCTCATCCGGCTCCTCGTCCTCTTCCCTCATATAATTCATTACCGGACGAAGTGGCTCACCACCAAGTAAATTAATGGTGGAATCCGCTTTCGGATCGCATCCGATCTGAATGACACGTTTTCCCATATTTGCAAAAGCTGCTGCAAGATTGGAAGTCACTGTGGATTTTCCAATACCGCCCTTTCCGTATACTGCTACCTTTAACATGCTATCCTCCTGTTATTTTCAACGCAAAAAACCATCTTTCGGGCAATCTGTCAGAAAGATGGTTCTGTAAATCCTTATTTCTTAACTATTCCTGCTCGGATCATCCTTGCCGTCAGAGTTTTTATTCATTTATATTAAAATTGTTCAACACAATTACCGTCGTATCTTTTTCACCAAATGCTCTGCAGATGAATGAATCAGATGCCGTAATTTTCCCAATCATTTTATCAGCTGTTATACAAATTAGTCAACACGAACTGCATGCTTCAATCCCCTACACCTGCATATCCACATGATCGCCCCGTGCCTTTATCCCGTCGGTTACCTTTAAATCCTTCTGGTACGGATTTGATTCATTGTAGTATTTGATCTGCGTATTGGTCACTCCGCCTGACACATACGACCTCCCACACTCCGGGCAGATCGAAGTATGAATCTGCACAGATGCCGAAATCACCCTGCCATTTTCCTCGGATGCCTTGCTGTAGGCATTGGATACATGCTGCCCCTCATGTGCACGGACTGCCGATGATGCAGCCTGCGGGGAAACATGCGCGGCACTCTTAAACGATACATTTGCTTCATCTGATCCGTCGACATATTTGCGGTTTTTACAGGTCTGGCATTCCTTCTGTTTTCCATTTTCATCTACGCTTCCGATGCCGTTTTCTTTTCCTGTGACATGTCTGGTATCGCTGTCCGAAATTCCATAATTATATAAACATGATAGGTTTCCTACTCCTGTTATATCCATGGCGGACTCCTTTCTGTTTTGTGTATGCATAAACGATCACATCATTTTATTTCCAATATACCATAAAAATCAGAAATTGCATCTTTTTCATTTTAGGTATGTATCTTATATAATGACAGTGTGTTGACATTAGACGCGCATTTGAGTATACTATACTTGAATGGAGGTGTTCTGTATGGCAACAACTAATTTAAATATTCGTACAGACAAGGCAATCAAGGACCAGGCGGAGGAAATCTTCAATGAGCTTGGTCTGAATATGACAACTGCTATAAATATATTCCTGAGAACCGCTATCCGTGAGCATGGTATTCCTTTTGAATTAAAACTGGAAGTACCAAATGATACGACAGCCGCTGCCATTGAGGAAGGCAGAAAAATGATGAAGGATCCTTCTGCTCCGCGTTATTCCAGTATGGATGCGCTCAAGGCAGCTCTCGACGTATGAAATACGACATTCAGTTTACCAATCAGTTTAAAAAGGATTTGAAGCTTGCCAAAAAGCAAAATAAAAATCTTGATAAGCTGTTTGAGGTAATCGATATTCTGGCGAATGGCGGTACGCTGGATGCAAAATACAGGGATCATGACCTTACAGGAAACTATAAAGGCACGCGTGAGTGTCACATCGAACCGGACTGGCTACTTATTTATGAGATTTGTGGAGATGTTCTTGTTTTGATGCTTTATCGCCTTGGTTCACATTCTGAGCTGTTTAAGAAATAATCCCAAAATCGGAAGTTAACAAAGGAGTACGAATAAATGAAAAAAGCAGCTATTTCTTCCATTATTGCTATTATCTTGGGATACCTTGGCACAGTATTTGGAGCCGAAATAATGAATTGGCCTCAGCTCGGTCCAATTCTTTCAATTGTTGTAATGGGGGCTGCAATCATTACCTCTTTGGAAAATGACAAATAATTGCATGGCAGCTTCCAATTTGTAAATCTCAATAGAATAGCAGTTTATTAGCATCGGTCGGAGAAATCTGATCGGTGCTTTCTTTATGCTCGGCAGAAATGCCGGGCAATTTTTATGCCCATTTTGCAGGGAGGAGGTGCGTTATGGCGGGAAGTAGAATTAAGGGTATCACGGTCGAGATCGGTGGCAATACTACCAAGCTTCAGAGTAACTTAAAGGGTGTCAATTCAGAAATCAAGAATACGCAGAGTCAGCTCAAGGATGTCGAGAAGCTCCTGAAACTGGATCCAGGCAATACCGAGCTACTTGCCCAGAAGCAGAACTGTCCTCTCTTTATCATCGACAAGATAATACACAATAAAGTTGTCTACCGGAAGCTGATGCATTTTCATCGAATGCCAAGGCTCCCATTCAACTAACGTATAACGAGCTGGCATAAAATCCAATGAACGAACTTCCTTTCGTATGCGCCCCAGCTGAGCTGCGGCTGTCTTCGGAACAAGAAGTTCATTCGCAATATACGAATAGATTTCACGTAAATCACCAAGTGCATCTACAGAATAGACGACATTGTAGCTATCCGTCATATGCCAAACTCCTTTGCAAGTACCGCGTCGACTTCATCTGCAGAATATACCTTTCCTGCTTTGATGGAATCAACACCCTTCTGGAGTTCTGCATCAAGTTCTTCTCTGGTCATTGCACCAACAGCTAATGGCTTAGAAGAAGGAAGTTTCAATTCAAACGGCATACCTTTTTTCAGTACGATCTGGCTATAAAGCATCTGAATTGCACTGGATGGAGAAATGCCAAGCTGAGAAAGAATACTCTCAGCATTCTCCTTGAGATTCGTATCTATTCTTGCATAAACAGCGGATGTATTTGCCATAGTATCGCCTCCCTTTTCTTTATTATGTTCGCTTTTGCTTGCAATTGCAAGCATTTGCGCAAATTATTTTGTGACGTAACTTTGAATTTTATACGCCTCTTAAGGCAGAAAGGAATATTTATGGGATTTTTATCGGGGCTATTTCATTCCAGAGACAAGCCCACCAACAGCACCAATGGCAGCGCCTATCGTTTTCTCTTTGGTGGAAGCAACTCTGGCAAAGCCGTCAATGAACGAAATGCCATGCAGATGACTGCAGTCTACACCTGTGTCAGAATTCTTTCGGAGTCCATTGCAGGACTGCCGATCCATGTTTAAAGTAGGCTGTATTTTCATAACAGCGTCTGCCGAACTCTTTTAGAATCCAAGTCTTACCCACCTGACGTACGCCCTTCAAGATTAAAGGCTTGCGGTAGGGAGAATCCTTCCAATCCAGCAACTTTTTTAAGATAAATCGTTCCATAGAATCACTCTTCACATTTTTATTGGAGTTTTATGCTTTATAATCACACTTTGTCCCATCAAAGAAATAGGGCTGACCTGTTACAGTCAGCCCTAAGTAAAAATTCTATATTCTGTTAGCAAAAAATCAGTTTTGCATTAACGTCTTGCGCCATAGCTGCACTGCTTGAGTGCACTCCTAGCCACAAGTTTGCTTCCGTCATAGACCAACACGCGGGCTTTGTAGTAATATTTTCTGCCCTTCGTGCCCTTGGTGCTGATAAAGCTGTTCTTGCTGCTTGTCTTGAGCAGCTTGTAGCCTGCGTCCTTCTTCGTCGAGCGATAGAACTGGTACTTGACCGTGTAGCCCAGCGACTTGATGTCGGAGATCATGGTCTTGCTGCTCTTGGCTGCGGCCTGTACCTTGACGGATTTCTTGCTCGTCTGAGTGGTGGTCACTTTGAACTTCGCGCTCTGCATCAGTTCTTTGACGTGGGCGGCGTTCTGTTCTTTAATTAACCCCTCTGCTTCGTCTTTGTCGACGACTGCGAAGGTCGAGAAGTGGGGCGTCGTGAAGCGAATGTAATATTCTGCGCCGATCTTCACTACGCTGTGGTTCAGGATCTTGCAGAGGCCGTTGTCGTCGATGTAGATCACGAGGATGTCTTTGCCTTTGAGCTTATCCGGCATCGGCAGAATCACATAAGCCTTGCCGCCTTTAAATTGATGCAGGTGTTTTTCGCCAATCTTCGCGGCAAGGTCGAAGAGCGTGCCGTTCTTGCCGACGATCTTCTCCGCCGGTTTCTGCGTTTCCTTGAGCTGGGTGTTTTCGCCCACCACGATGGTTACGGTGTCACCATTGGCTGCGCCTGCAATCGTTTCTAAGGTCTTGTTGTCGAGAACCACTTCGCCGTTATCTGTCTTGATGACAAGGTCTGCGTTCGTGTCCTTGGCGATCGCGTTGACGATCACCTTTGGCAGCTCGACTTCGGTTGCTTTCACGCGGTCCGCCGCGCCTGTGCTGCCTGCGCCGCTGCCGTTATTCGTGTCACTGGACTTCACAGTGATCTCGATCGTATCGGACTTATTGGAAACCGCCTGATCGAGCAGCTTGTCACCGAGGTCTTTGGAAACGCTGGCTGTGGTCTTGGAAACATCCTGACCCTGCTCGTTCTTGGTCGTTTCGGTCGTCGTATTCTTGACGGTCGTCTTGGTTGTTGTAGTTGTGTCGGTTTCCGCACCCGGCTTGAAGGTCGTATTGTCCTTCGTGTCTTCTTTGACTGTGATGACATCCGCATCAGCCGGTGTCGGAGCCGGGGCTGCGCCACCGCCGCCACCACCGGATGCTCCGCCGCCGGAAGGCTGGTTGGAAACGGTCACAGTCAAACTTTGTTCTGCCACATCTGCGTACTCTGCGTTTCCCTGCACCTTATACCAAACGGTGTATTTCCCCACGTTTTTCGCTGTGGGGATCTGCTCGCTCCACTCAGAATTGTCAAGCCGGTAGAGCATCGTGCCGCCAGTGGTCTTGCCTGCTGTAACCAGCGCCTGTTCTGTACCATTGTAGGTCAGGGCGTTTGCCGTAGGTGCCGTAACAGTGGGGACAAACTTGTCGGTCGCATTGACATTGACGGTCAGAGTGATGTCCTCATAGTTTGTACTCTTGATTACTACGGTCACTGTGCCCACAGAGCCGGTGGTTTCCACGTCATTTTTCTGAATGGGCAGGGTCAGCTTGCCGTTTTCCACCTTCGCGCCGCTGGTGTAGTAGCTGCCATCCAGTTTGATTTCGCGGATCTCATAGGTGAGTGCACCGTACTCTTTGGGAGTTTTCAGCGTGGGCAGGGCGGGGAGCGTCACAGTGTAGGTCTTTTCGTGGCCGTTTACAATGACGAGCGTAGTTTCCTTGGTGAAGTCAGGCGCAGCGGCCTTGGTGATGCTGCCAGTCGTGGGGAAGCTGCTCTGCTCCAGGGCGTAATTCTTCGCGGTCTGCCCCATCAAGGTCACTGTGGCGGTGACGTTCTTGCCGCTGCCCACACCGGCATCGTCAAAGTTGGCGGTGACGGTGTAGTCCTTGTCCTTCTGCAAGGTTACGCTACCCTCGAAGGTCACGCTGGAGATGTCCGCGTTTGTCGTGCCATCATAGGGCTTGGACACAGCCGTTACCCCGGTGATCGTCAGCGGTTTCTTTCCAATACTGACCGCCACGCTGGTGGGTGCGGTATCGTTGTGATTTTCATCGCCAATCACCCGATACCACACGGTATATGCTCCGGCATCGGTGCCGGTAGGGATGTCCGGGCTGTATGTACCGTTCTCGGTCAGGCTGTACTGCATAGTGCCATAGTTCGCCACGCTGCCTGCGGTAATGAGCGCCTGCTCCTGGCCGGTATAGGTCAGGTTTTCCTGCGCTGTGGGAGGCGTGATTGACCTGATGTCGGCCTTTTGTACCGTCACAGCAATATCCTCGCTCATCTTCTCGTAGCCGTCGCAGGTGGCCAAAAAGCGGAAGGTATGATTGCCTGCGGGCAGCTTTTGTGCAGAAAGATCAAATTGATTCTTTGTTGTCGCACCGCCAACTGCTGTCTCTTTGCCGTCCTCCACCTTGTACCACTGGAAGCTTACAGCGCCAGTGCCGGTTTCCTTCTTTACATTGACAAGAAGCGTCCCCGTACCGCCATAAGTCATGCTCATCTTTGTCGGATAGTCCATGCTCTTGATGGTGATCTTGGCCATAGAAACATTGGTCAGCTCCGTACCGCTAAGGTCGCTGATCCAGGTACTGCCGCTCTTAAAAGCGTAACCCTCCGGCAGGAGGGATGCCAGCGTGACATTTCCGGTGACGGTCAGCTTTGCCGCCGTCTTACCGTTCAGATTCAGCTTGAGCGGGCTGCCAATGGTGATCTCGCCTGCATTTGCCAGCAGCTTCACCGTACCGCCGCCGGCTGCGGCGATGGCCTCGCCTGCCGTCCGATGGTAGGAAATGCTGCCGTCCTTCTTGGTCACCTCAGCGGCATAGCCGCAGTAGGGGCAAACAGTCCCGGCGGAATGGTCATCCGGGTGGCTGCACTTCACAACAGTTACGGCAGTATTCTCCTTCATCTCCAACAGCTTGAGCAATGCGCCGTCTTGCTTCTGATAAGCATAGCCCTCTGCCAGCAGGGACTGATAATCTGCGCGATTCCTGATTTTGATGCTGCCAAAGGATCCGCCGGACAGGGTCACTGGAATATCCTTGAGCGCACCCAATTCCAGCAGATCCGCGCTGCCGCCGGACATGGTCAGCGCTCCCTCCGTGTAGATGCCGCCGATGAACTTGCCGCTCGTTACCACGGCTTCGTTCCCGGTAAGAATGCCAAGCCCCACTCCACGGTCTCTCCCGTCTGTGCTGCCCTCCAGGGTGACATTGTCCAGCGTCAGCTTTGCGCCTGTCTGCTTAGATTTTCCGACCGCCACCGCATGATAGGGGGTGCTGGGATGGGTGTTTTGCACCTTGCCGTTTATGATGGCTACATTGGAGCCGAGGATACGTAGAAGCCCCTTCCCAGCGGATTTGCTCAGGGTGTGTCCATTCAAGTTCAGTACAATATTTTTGCTGATTTCGATAGGCTCTGCGTTCTCGATGTCCAAAGACCCCCGCAGCGTGACCGTGTCACCGTCCTGCGCGGCAGCCAGTGCGTTTTCCAGACTGGTGTATCGTTTGCCGCCGATTTCAAATGCCTCCACCAGCGCTTTGCAGAAGGTGCAGTAACCAGCGTTGTCCACCTTGCCCTCATGGTCGCAGACTCTGCCGCAGACACATTTGCCATTCTGATATTGGCAGGTATGCTCGACCACTTTGACGCTTCTACTCTGGATGCTTACTTCGGAAACATTCAAAATTTCACTGTCATCAGTGCCTGCAAAGGCATATCCGTCTGCCAGCAGAGCCAGAGCCTGCTCACCAGGTTCTACTCTGATTCCATCTTGGAACGTGCCGCCCTGGAGCTGGGTTTTCCCGTGGAATTTCACCAGTTGCTCAAACACGCAGTTGCCCTTTACCGTCAGGGTAAAATAGGTAGAAAAGACCTCCTGATCTGTTTTAACGCTGTCTAATATCAACACCGTGGGGGCGCTGGTGGCAATGTCATTTATCGTGCCGTTTTGGATGGTAACGCTGTTGTACGGGCAATTTTGCAGATCCAGCGCCTTGACCCTGTGGCCCTGCAGGTCCAGCGTAACGTCCCTTTTGTCCGCCGTATCGCCGTTCCCCGCTTTCAAGGTTGCGTCAGTATCCCGCACAAAATAAGCGGTTCCGCCGGAGAACAGAATGAACCCAACCTCAGGGTTATCGCCTTCAAACGTATAGGGGATACCGTTGCGAATAAAGAGCACATCCTTGCTGCACGGTTCGCCGCACTGTTTGCATTTGCCCTCGTGGGTGTATTTTTCATGGGTGCAGGTGTTAAAGGTAACAGGGACAGTGTCGGTCTGTGCGGTGTAGCCCTTGTAGGACAGCTTGCAGTAGACCTGGCCGCTGTACTCCCAGTTCTTGCCCGCCGTTGTGGTCAGGTCGGATGTGGTCAGGGTGATTCTATTACTGCCCCCGCCTGTACCTGTAAATTCTTTTCCGTTCACATACCACTGATAGGTGATATTACCCTCCGAACCGCTTTCCAGTTGGGCCCTTACCCAGACATCCGCCTTAAATTGCCCATCGGTTTTCTTTGAGACCTGCGGCTGCGTTCTTATGGTAATGGGGTTTCTGGGCGCGGCGGCGACGGTGACCGTTGCGGTGGTGGTCGCCTTGGCAGGAGTGGCACCTGCTTCGCCTTCTGCGGTCAGCTTCAGCTTATAGCTGCCCTCCTTGACGGTGTTGTCGGCGATAACGGTGATGGTCGCGCCGTTATCGGACGTTTGGACCTCCAAACCGGTGTGATTGCCCTCCCATGTGGCTTTCAGGGTGTCCATCTTGACCTTGCTGCCGGTGACGGAGAAGGTCGCCGTCTGACTACCTAAGCTTTCCTGTAGGGTTCCCTGCTGCGCGCCGACGGTCAGGCTTGCGCGGGGTCCCATCTTGGCGATGTAGATGGTCTTGACGTCCTCTCTTGTTGTATCGTCCGCTGTGCCGACCGACATATCGTCTGTGTTTACATTCTGTTCGTCCGAATACAGAATAGTCAGGCTGGGGTCGATGCTTCGGGCTGTTCCCTTACGACTCCATATCGCACCAAATTTTCCGGTGGCGTAAAGGGTTCCTTCGTTCATGGTCAGGGATGCAGTCACAATACCGTAACCGGAATTTAGATTCAGCGTTCCATTCTCAATCACGATGGATTTGGCGTACAAGCCGTTCTGACCGCCGTTGGTGGTTATCTTTGCCCCGCCTTTTATGGTAAGCGTCCCGCCGGCGGCGTCGCTCCAACTGCCGTCCTCAATACCATTTTTCCCTTTAGGAACATTGACCGTCAGACTGCCGCTTCCCTGAATGGTCAGACTGTGGGAATACATATTCAGAGCGGCGGTATATGAGGTCTCGGTAATCGTAATGGTATTCTCGCCTTTCAGCGTGATTGTTGTGTCGCCATTCACTATCACCGGGGTAGTTATGTTTTTGTTCTCCCAGGTAACATTGCCGGAGATGGTTTCTTCAGTGCTTGCCGCAGCTGCCATCAAAGGCAGCTCCGCCTCTTTTCCAAGGCAGGCAGAGAGGTCTGCATTTTCCGCAGCGCAGACCGGACAGTCGGGATTGACCGCCTCCTGCTCACAGTGGGTTTCGCAGATGCACTCCGCCGAAGCATTCCCGGACACGGTGGACCCATCAGTTTCCACCGCAGATGCCGGAACTCCCGGCATCGTAAAAATCATTGCCGCCGCCAGTAAAAATGCGGCCGGCCGTTTCCATTTCCATTTCCATATCATTTTATTCATCCTCCTCACGTTGTTCGTTCCTTCTCGTTGCTTTCTGAAGCAGCTGGGATACTGCCTCCCGCAGCTGATATTCCGTCACAGGCTTCACCAAAAAGGTGTCCGTCTGCATCCTGCGGCTTTGGGGTTCAAATTCTGCCTGGTCGCTGATCCACAGAAGCGGGACATCCCTGCTGTAGCCTCGTATGCTCATGCAGAAATTCATCCCTCTGGCTCCGTCCTCCATGACCACCACAGCATCATAAGGCCCATCCCGCTGCATGGCATAGGTACAAAATACGCCGTTATCAAAGCGGTCTACTTTGCCCAGCTTCATCAGCAAAGCGGTTTCTTTTTCTTTCTGGCTATAACTGCATAGCGCAATTCGCATGTTCGTACCTCCATTTCGTGATGGGTTTTATCGCCTCATATAGCTCCTGATCGGAGCAGTCTGCCGAAAGGAACGCAGGGATACGCAGGTGATACGCAATCAGGGCGAAGTTTTTATCATCGCTCCACCAGACAAGCGGTGTTTCCGGTGCCAGCTGCTTTGCCTGAATGGCAGCCTCCAATCCCCTTGCCCCGGTCATTGCGATGACAACCGCATGGTAGCGGCTCCGCCGCAGTGCCTGAGATAGCTGCTTCTCATTCCATAGCTCGTCGATGACAAGCTGTCCGTCCCCAGCAAAAAGGGAGCGCAGCCTGCTCTCAAACCATTCTGCATTCCTTAATTCCGTACAAAGTGCGATTTTCATGCTGAGCCTCCTTTCCTGAAAAGAAAAATAAAAAAACCAGACCTTCTCATCGGAAAGTCTGGTAGTATAATTAGAGTAGCATCTTGTCAAGAGAAATGCAACCAACTTTGTTTAAGACGCAGGTTTCCTGTTTAAGACGCAAGTTTTTTCCTGCGGTTTTATGTTATACTAATATTGGATTATTGTGCAAAGGAGATGGCACGATGCAGATTGCGATTGTGGATGACAGAGCAGAGGACAGAGAAGAACTGTCTGCCTGCCTGGAAAATTATATGAAAAAGCATCAGCTGGACTATACGCTGACAGAATTTGAGGACGGAGAGAATTTTCTGAAAGCTGCCGCCCAGGTCAATTTTCAGCTTGTCTTTATGGACATCTATATGGAGAACATGGATGGAATAGAGGCCGCCAGAAGGCTGCGCCAGAAAAACAGGCTCTGTAAGATCGTTTTTCTGACCATTACAGAAGATTATGCCCGGATGGGGTACAGCCTGTCCGCCAGCTATTATCTGCTGAAGCCGCTTTCGCTCCATCAGGCAGATTTTGAAGAAGCGATGGAGCTGTGCCAGCTAAAACCGCCCTATGAAGTGATGACACTTTCGGTTATGGCTGACCGTCAAAAGCTGGAACTTCCCACAGAGAAGATTCTATACATAGATTATCAAAACCGTATGACACGGATTCATACGGCGGAACGCGTGATACCGGTAAGCGGAGGTTTTCAGGAGGTCACTGCCGCATTGCAGAAGGACAAGCGTTTTTTGCCCTGCTACCGGGGCGTTTTAATCAACATGGATTATATCAGCCAGGTTGACAGTCAGACCTTCCGTTTGATAAACGGGGAGAATCTTCCGATTGCTCTCCGCAATGGAAAACAGCTGCGGGAAACCTACCGTCAATATGTTTTCTCTGGAATGGGGCGTATCGTATGAGAATGAAACAAATACGCAGGCGTATTCTGGGGGGCTGTCTGACCTGCCTCCTCTGCTTCACCGGCAGTATCCCCGCATTTGCCGCTGAAACTGCAACCCCAGCCAATGCCGATGAAAGAAGGGAAAATCCGCCGGGTTTAGAAAGCGAGGCTTCGGAGACACGGAAGAGCGGAACCCCGGAAACACCGGAAGCACCGGAAGAAGTATCCCTCGTCCTTGTCACAGAAATACAAAATGAAGGCGAACTGCTCTCCCTGCCAGATTTCACCCTGCCCCTTAGAACCACACCGTCTGATGATGACCTGGAGGAAATTTATCAGCTGGCCCTTCAGTATCAAACCGTCTGCGCCACTGTAACAGCAGGTGAAAAAATCCGGCAGGAAACATTTTCTGTCGCATGGGATTTTTCGGCCATTGACCAGACCACTCCGGGCGAATATACCGCAGCAGGCCGGATTGAACTGCCGGAGGGGTATGCCTTTGGTGAAACTGTATTGCAGGAGCTTCAGATTTCCGTCCGGGTGGAAGAAATGCCGCCTGCTGTCATTACTTCCATAGAGAAATGGTATCCTTATACGGACGCGTTTGCGGTTCAACAGGGCAGCGAAACCGAAACGCTGGAAAATTTGTTTGCCTTTTCCCCTTACTATCTGGATTGCTATACGGAAAATGGAACCAGCTGCACCGCTGTGGTGGAATGGGATTTTTCCGGTATTGATTTGAATACTGTGGGACTGTACCATGCCATGGGAAAGCTGACCGCACCGGAAAACACTGCGTTTGCAGAGGGAATTGCTTTCCCTGAAATCTCAATTCCTGTTTCTGTACAGGCTTCAGGCAGACCGGACATTAACTGCTTTCTGGCTTCCAGAGGAAACCTTCATTTTCCCTGGGTCACACCGCCGGGGAAACTGGATGAGATCAGCGTATGGCTGTCCGAAAACAACGGTTCATGGAACCGTCTGGAAAGTGGCGTTTATGTGGGTCAGGAAATGCTCTCGATTGCCACCCGTCTGCTGACGCCGGGCAGCAGTTACCGCCTTCAGGTTGATTATGACGGCGGACAGACCGGCATCCTGTCCTTTACCTACGCAGATGAAATTGTCCTTGAAGGGTATCACGATGGCGACCGGGATGGAGGGGATGCAGGCGGAAATCCACCCGATACCATCATTCAGCCGCCTCCCGAACATACCGACGATCAGGATGACGGTTTCACAGACAGTCCCCCTACGCAGCCTTCAAGATCGCCTGCAACAAATGACGGTGGAATGGATTCCAACGATTCTGAAAAAACACCACCTGTCAGTGAAGAAAATGATCCTGCGGATCATGAACCATCCCACAAGCCTTCCGAGCCATCCTGGGATGGAAAAGACGATTCCGATGAACCGGCCATACCGGAAATCGAAGCGCCAGTTGTATCAGGTCAGCCAGAGAAAGATACCGCTTTACAGCAGCCCCCCAAAGTGCAGACGATTGCCGGCGCTCCAGAGCTTACCGCTCCCGATCCTGCCCGGAAGCTTTCAGAAAACAGGAAAGAGCCGGTGCAAAGCATTATGACCGTTCCCCCGAAAAATGCGGATTCCAAAAAACCTGTTTTTTCAGAGTTCTTCGATGAAACCACCGACCGGATTTCCGGCACACGCTTTTTGATGATGCTGCAAACAGGGGAGCAAAGAGCCGTCTTTTCCAAACAGGGAATCACCATCAGCATACCCAAAGACGCCTTGCCGGAGGGTATCCAAAACGAAGATCAGATTGAAGTCATCATCCAAAAGGATACGGACGGCGGTTTTTCTTTTTCGTTTTCCATCAACGGAACTGTGCTCAACTCCCTGCCGGATGTTTCTGTCATGCTGCCCTATCCAAATGACCCGGCAGACGGCACATTGTTCCTCGGTGATGAAAGCGGCGTGGAAATTCCCATGATCGGCTATGACGATGCGGCGAAAGCCGCTTCCTTTCAGATCAGCCATACAGGGACTTACACCATTGCAGTAAAGGAAGATACCGCTTCCCTGGCACATGCCGCCGACACTGAGCATAGCCGGTCGCCCATACTCCTTTTGATTCCGGCTTGTCTGCTTCTTCTGTCTGCCGGTGAATTGTTCCTAAGGAGGAGGCGAAAATAAGATGGTATCTTCTGTGGTAAAAAAATATGCCGCTTTATGTATGGTCTGCCTGTGTTCATCCCTGTTTTTTCTTGGCCTGTATCAGTTTAATAATAAATATAGCCAGGACACCATTCAGGCGGCAAATGGGATTCTGGCGCTTTCTGAGGAAGAACTTCAAAAGTCACCGGTGCGCTTTCTGGTATCCGGCTGGGCGTTTTATCCTGACGCGCTTTTGACCCCGGAAGAAATACGGGATGAAAGCCATTATATGCGCTACCTTTCCATTGGAGAGCAGACCAATTTCTCCAGCCCTGCAAACCCTTCTCCCTATGGCTGCGGGACTTACCAGATGACATTCTTCCTGCCGGAACGGAAGGAAGCGTATGCACTGGAAATCCCGGAAGTGTTTTCTGCTTACAACCTTTATCTGGATCATGACCTGATCCTGCAAATGGGGGAACCTGCACAGGGGACACCATTGGTTCAAAACCGCATGGTCACTTTTCATGGCGGAAAACCGGTCACACTCACCATAGCGGTCAGCAACTATGACCACTTTTACGGAGGGATTGTTTATCCGCCTGCTTTCGGAACGATGCTGGCGGTAAATACAACCAGAGGAATCCGGTTTGCATTCTGCCTGTTTGGCTGTACGGTTACCTTTGTCTGTGCGCTGCTGTCCTTTTATTTCAGCCGCCGGATGAAACAGAACAATACATCCCTGTTCGGACTGATCTGCCTTGCCATGTGCGGTCTGTCATCCTATCCTGTGCTTCATATGCTGGCTGCTGTTCCCATATTCCCCTGGTACACGATGGAACTGTTCTGTATCTATCTGGTTACCTGGCTGATCGTAGTTCTGCAAAACCGGATATGCAGGCCGGGCTTCCTGCCTGCGGCCATCAGCAATGGGGTGGGCGCTGCGTTCCTGGTATATGCGTTTGTGTATGGCATGATGGCTTCCCATCTCTCCCTTGGAGCGATTCGTTTCTTCTCTGCATCGGTCTTTTGTTATAAGGTGGCATCTGCACTCTATCTGCTTATCATCGCTGTGCTTGCCATTCACAGAGGAGAAAAACGGAGCAGGCCGATCTTCTATGCTGCGGCAGCCGCAACCTGCGCCTTTATATGGGATCGCCTTCTGCCGGTTTATGAGCCGGTTATCGGCGGTTGGTTTGTGGAATGGGGCAGCTTTTTCATAGCAGCCGCCATCGGTTATTCCCTCTGGCGCGATGTGGTAGAGGGGTATGGAAACAGCCTGATTTTTCAGGAAGAACGCAAGCAGGTCGTCCGGCAGCTTTCTATGCAGATCGAGTACAGCCGTCAGGTTTCTGAAGCAGCGGCAGAAAACAGAAGGCTGATTCACGACATCAAACACCATCTGCGCACCATAGACCGCATGGCCTCTGAACGTGGGCAGACGGAGATCTGCTCCTTCCTGTTACAGGTAGAGGAACAGGTTGCGGCATCATCGGGCCACGCCCCTGCCCAGTTCTGCAAAAATCCCGTTGTAAATGCGCTGATTGAATACTACTACGGCATGGCGCAGACACAAGGGACAGAATTTCAAGTGCGGCTCGATCTTCCCGATCAGATGCCGCTTACCGATGTGGAACTGTGTACGGTGCTGGGCAATCTTTTGGACAATGCCGTTGAGGCGTGCAGCCGCCAAAAGCAAGGGGTGCACCGCATTTTCATTGCAGGCGAAACCAAAGGCAATATGTACTTTTTGAAGATTGAAAACACTTACGACGGTCTGGCCTTGCAGGAGGGAAAAACATTCCTCTCCCGAAAGGGTACATCTGATGATCATGGAATCGGGCTTTCCTCTGTCCGAAAAATCATTGAAGGCCATGGCGGTGATCTCGATCTTGTTCCCGGTGAGGAATCCTTTCTTGTTGGAATTACAATACAGATGTAAAAACTGTTTTTTGAGGCGCATTCAGATAACATAGGCAAGACCTGATGGATGGACTTTGCCCGGAGGGTGTGGGGTATCCCGGATTCGGGATACCGTAGACGAGCAATGTATCAGAATATCCTTTTGGACATTCCGATACATTGCTCGTTGGGGGTCTCGGCTGCCGCCGCCAGAGGATTTACACATTTTCGTTTGCCGCGTATAATAATAGTTTGTTCATATACATTCATTATTTCTGCATAAATTCAAACACTGCCTC
>OHZK01000252.1_pt1 | contig 31209 bp, 21 predicted proteins | sample 1580401 | NCBI WGS metagenome assembly OHZK01 (sample SAMEA3882530, study PRJEB24775) | human gut metagenome | biome: human-associated habitat; feature: intestine environment; material: feces | place: Netherlands | collected 2009/2010
GAAGTCCAGGTTGATAAGAGCCGGGAGGTTGATCAGGTCTGTGATGCCCTGTACTGCCTGCTGGAGAACTTCATCTGCTTTGCGGAGAGCTTCCGGCATGGTTGTACGGCGATCTACGATCTCTAACAGCTTGTCATTCGGAATGACGATCAGTGTGTCAACAGCTTTCTTCAGATTTTCGATTCCCGCAAGTGCATTGTTCATACGGGTCTTTGCTTCAAAGCGGAACGGTTTGGTTACAACCCCGACGGTCAGGATTCCTTTGTCCTTGGCGAGCTTTGCGACAACAGGAGCCGCACCGGTTCCGGTTCCGCCGCCCATACCGCAGGTAACAAATACCATATCTGCTCCGTCTAAGGATTTGGAAATTTCTTCTGCACTCTCCTGAGCTGCCTGCTCACCGATTTCGGGCTTTGCGCCTGCGCCCAGTCCCTTGGTCAGCTTCTCGCCGATCTGCAGGTGCTTTTCCGCTTTGCAGAACTGCAGAGCCTGTCGGTCTGTATTGACTCCGATAAACTCCACACCGTCAATTTTCTCATCAATCATTCTATTTACAGCATTATTGCCTGCACCGCCAACTCCAATGACAAGGATGTGCGCTGCCGCTTCTGCGTCATTTACTTTAATCTCCAGCAAGGGTATTTCCTCCTTCATTCCTGACAAACTTCATAATATTTATCATATAATCATTTTCAGAATTACGCAACCCATTTTTTCAATTTCTTTGCGGTTATCCATCTTTCTGAAACGTCACATTTTTACGGTCTTCCGAGTAATTCTGCAGATCGAGTACTCCGCTTTCGCCCGACAGATTCGGTAAAATCTGCTCCAGGCGCATCACCTTTTCCTCCAGGTTATCCTTTCCCAGCTTTGCCCGGATATTGTCGAAATAAAGTGTTATTTCATTTGATTCGTTGAAATATATTTTATCCGTCGTGATCTGATGCTTGGAAAGCATTTGCGTAATCGAAAGGATTTCCTGAAAAATATCGGTATTCTTCACCGGAAGCGCCTCATACAAAACAACATGGTCGAACCTAATTCCCGTCACCTGCGGAATTCCTTCTGTCCTCGTCTCCGAAGATTCCACCACGATACCGTCCCGGTCAAAATACATGTAACGCCCCATGTATTCCACGTAGCCCGCCACAGACTTTTCATAAACACGAATCGTGATGCTGTCCGGCGAATCGACCCGGACACTCATCGTTTCGATAAACGGAATGTCCCGGATTTCCTTATTCCGGTATTTTAACGAAAGATAGAGCGAATTGTAGGAAAGCCGGTCAGTCAGAACCATCGCCTCAATCTCTTCACTCGTGTAGTGGACGTTTCCCTCGACCGAAACGTTCTGCACCCGAAACACGGACACCACGACGAGGGCAGCCGCCGCCAAACAGACGATCACGATGCTGGCAATCAGTACGCCGAGATTTGCGCGCAGCCACTCGCCCGGCGTTGCCACTGCATAGGAATACCCGGCAGCTTTGCCGCTGCTTTTTTTCTTTTTTTTGCCGGAAGCTGATTTCTTCCGACTTTTTTCAGATTTTCCGCCGTCCAGCAGCTTATATTTCTGTTTCTGTGCCAATGTCTGCTCCCAACTCTCTGAAATTCCTTACGATATCTTCATATCCTCTCCGGATAAAATGACAGTTTTCCACGACCGTCTTATGCTCTGCGCACAGCCCCGCCAGCACGAGTGCCGCCCCGCCCCGCAGTTCTTTTGCAAAAACCCGTTCTCCGTGCAGTTTCCTGCCTCCGGTGACCTCCGCGCTTGTTTGTCCGGCGACGATCGCAGCACCCATACGGTTTAACTGCTCATGCACACCAAATCTTCCATTAAAAACGCGCTCCGACACCATACAGTTTCCTTCTGCACAGCACAGAGCCGTCAGCATCGGGGACTGCAGGTCGGTCGGATAGCCCGGATATACGTCCGTTTCCAGCAAAAGCGGGGAAACCAGCCTGCCTGCACGTTTTACCAACAGTCCTTCTGAATCCGGGACAATCTGTGCGCCCATTTTTTGGGCAACTGCGATCACCGCTGTAAGCTGTCCGATCGGCGCCTGCCGCAAAAAAGCTTCCCCGCCTGCCGCGAGTACACCGATCAGACAGGTTCCTGCCACGATCCGGTCCGCATCGATGGAAAATTCTGTGCTGCAAAGCTTTTTTACGCCCTCAATTCGAATCGTTTTGCTTCCGACTCCTTCGATCTTTGCCCCTGCACCGTTTAAAAAGCGGCACAGCGAAACGACCTCCGGTTCCTTTGCACAACCTGTCAGCACTGTTTCTCCCTTTGCACAGACCGCGCATAAAATCGCATTCTGCGTCGCACCGACGCTCGAAAACGGAAAACGGATCTGTACGCCGTTCAGTCGCTTTGCAAATACCGTCAAAAAATTGTCATCCTCCCGCCTTATCTGACAACCGAAGCGCGCAAAGGCTTTCAGATGCAAATCGATCGGGCGGTCGCCGATGACACAGCCGCCCGGATCGCAGAAGGACGCCTGCCCAAGCCGCCCCAAAAGCGCGCCCGTCAGCACGATGGAGGAACGCATCCGAACCACTTCCTCTGCCGGGAGCCTGCTTTGCAGCGCACCGGAAGCGTCCACGCAGATCTCGTGACCTTTTTTTGTCACTGTTGCAAAATGCGGCACATGCAGTCCACATCCGAAATATCCGGGCAGTTTCGCAGTGTCGTCTTTCCGGCGATCAGAATGGTCGACGCCAGAATCGGCAGCACGGCGTTTTTCGACCCCTGCACTGTCATTTCCCCGTAAAGAGGTCTTTTGCCTCTGATCCAGATTGAATCCACAAAACCACCGTCCGCGCTGCCCTTACCCTATACTATGGCAAAGATGCCGCATACGTGACAAATGCAGCTACACTGCTGCCCCGTGTCCAGATAACACGCTCGTCTTCTTTGCTCCCGATGAACGCGCGATACGCGCATACACCATTACACATCCCGGACCTTGATGCCGCGGGCAACGCTCATGACGAGCCCCATCTCGATCAGCAAAAACAGGATCGATGAGCCGCCGTAGCTGATAAACGGCAGGGACACGCCGGTGTTCGGCATTGAGTTCGTTACGACCGCAACATTTAAAATGACCTGAATCGCGATATGTCCCAGCACGCCGACAACTAACAACGCACCGAACAGATCCGACGCGTTGTTCGCAATAATCATCAGACGCCAGATCAACAGCAAAAAAATCAGGATCACAGCAATGCCGCCGAACAGCCCCAGCTCCTCACAGATGATCGAAAAGATCATATCATTCTGCTGCTCCGGCAAAAAGCCCAGTTTCTGGATACTCTGCCCGAGCCCCTTTCCAAAAATACCGCCGGAGCCGATCGCATAAAGTGCCTGCAGCGTCTGAAAGCCCTTGCCGGACGCATAGGCTTCCGGATCGAGCCACGCCATGATACGGGCGAAACGGAAATCCAGCCCTTCGATGCTCTGCAGCTGCTTGACACCGAAAATTACGCCTATAACTGCGAGTGCTCCAATTCCTCCTATGATGAAAAATGGTTTGTATTGCGGACTCGCCACAAACAGCATCAGGACCGCAATTCCCAGCACGATAATCGCAGAGCTCAGGTTGTTGGTGATTTGCCAGATACAAAAAACGTGCGGCAGGGAAACTCCAATAACCGTCAAAAAGCCTTTCGACGTCCGAATGTTTCTTCCCATCTTGCAGATAAACGTCGCCAGAAACAGAATCATCGCCAGCTTTGCGATCTCCGCAGGCTGAATCGACATACCGAGATTCAGCCACCTTCTTGCACCGTTGACCTCGACGCCCAGCGGCGACAGCACGAGTACAATCAAAATCAGGGAAACCACATAGCCGATTACCGCAAACCGTTCCCAAAAATGATATGGGATGTGGGAGACGAAAAACATCCCCACCAGCCCCAGCGCCGCCGCAAACGCCTGATGCATCAGATAATAGTCCTCGTTCAGATTCTGCGTCGTCGCATCGTAAGCGCTGGCGGAATAAATCATAACCAGTCCGAAGCCTGTCAGAAACAGGATGATGAACAGAAGACTGTAATCAAAATAGTATTCTGTTTTCTGAGATCTTCTCCGTCCTGCCACTTGCTCACCCCTTCAGGCTGTTTACATATTCCTTGAACATTTTACCGCGCACTTCATAATTCGGGAACATTCCCCAGCTCGCGCATGCGGGGGACAACAGCACCGCATCGCCTGGACACGCTGCCTTTACACAGGTATCCATCGCTTCTTCAAAGCTGTCCGCCAAAACGATATTTTCCATTCCGTGCTTCTTTGCGCACTCCGCGATCTTTTCCCGCGTCTGACCGATCAGCACAAGCAGCTTCACCTTGCCGTCAAACGCTTCAATCCACTCGTCGTAGGTGTTCTGCTTGTCATAGCCGCCGCCGATCAGCACGGTGGGCCACTTCATTGCGCGGATCGCCTGAATCGCCGCATCGGGATTGGTTCCCTTGGAATCGTTATAATAAACGACGCCGTTTTTGGTCGCTACATATTCGATTCTGTGTTCTACTGCCTGAAAATATTTTACGGTATCCAGAATTGTTTCCATCGGCACGCCGTATGCTGCTGCAATTGCAATCGCTGCCATCACGTTTTCAAAATTATGTACGCCGATCAGCTGCATCTTGTCAACATCCATCAGGACTTCTTCCCCATTTCCGAGATTTCTGCAGATTTTGCTGCCGACCAGATAATAGCCTCTCTCCAGCTTTTCTTTGGAAGAAAACCAGATGACCTGGGCCGGGCACTTCGGTGCAAACGCCTTTAACCAGCTGTCCTCGTGATTGAGCACACAGAAATCGTCCTTTGTCTGGTTCTTCGTGATGGATTCCTTGACCGCCGCATAGTTCTCCATCGTATGATGACGGTTCAAATGATCCGGCGTGATATTTAAAATCGCGCTGACAGTCGGATGGAAATGCACTGCAGTTTCCAGCTGGAAGCTGCTGATCTCCGCTACCGTCACGCTGTCCTTATCTGTTTTTAAAACCTCCTGCGTATAGGGGGTTCCGATATTGCCGACAACAAACGTATTGTCCTGATAACGCTTCAAGATCTCGCCCACCAGCGTTGTCGTCGTGGTCTTTCCGTTCGTGCCTGTAATTGCGAGCACCTTTCCCTTTTCATAGTTCCAGGCGAGCTCAATTTCGCCCCATACCGGAATCTCCGCTTCTTTCAGTGTAGAAACAAACGCTTCTTCAATAGAAATACCGGGGCTTAAAACCGCCAGCGAAAGCTCGGAAAGCAGCTCCTTCGGAAGGCTTCCCAGTACCAGCGCAGTGTCTTTTGGATAATCTTCCCGCGCGCAGAGCGCCTTCCCATCCAGCTTTTCATTTTCATCAAACAGAACGGGAACGGCTCCCGCTTTCTGCAAGAGTCCGGCGGCTCCGAGTCCGCTCTTTCCGCATCCGGCTACCAGTACCTTTTTTCCCAGTAAATCCATGTTGATTCTCTCCTTTCGCTGCCATAGACAGCACTTTCGTTCTATGTTTCCCTGCAATTAATTGCGGTTTATTGTTTCATTCTTCTCATAATACCCTATTTCATCCAGATAGGGAAGAATATTTTCAAAAAGCTCGCGCACTACCGGTGCCGCCACCAGTCCACCATAATAGACGCCTTGGGGGTTTCGGATAATGCACAATGCCAGCACCTTCGGATCGTCCGCAGGTGCAAAACCCAGAAACGAAGAAATATACCGACCAGTACCGCGAGGAAGCGTCTCGCTGGTCGCCGTCTTGCCGCCCACCTGATAGCCTTCGACTTTTCCATTTTTTCCGCCGCCGTTTTCCACGACCTGAAACAGGATGCTGCGCAGCCGGGCGCTCGTTTCTTCCGAAAGAATCCGTTTTTGCTCCGTTTCCTTCTGCACCGAAATGCGCTCCGAACCGTCCGTCTTTTCGCAATACAGTCCCAAATGCGGTGTAATCCGCGTCCCGCCATTAATGAGGGAGCTGACCGTCGCTGCAAGCTGGATCGGCGTGATCTGAAAGGACTGCCCGAACGAAATCGTCGCAAGCTCCACCGGACCGATCTGATCCTGTGCGTGCATGATTGTACCGGCTTCTCCAGGCACATCGATTCCAGTTCTGTTCAGCAGCCCGAACTGCTTCATGCTTTGGTAAAACGTATCTGCACCCATCCGAAGCCCTACCGTCACAAACACCGGATTGCAGGAATTCATCGTCCCCTGTACGAAATTTTCAGTTCCATGACCCCGAACCTTTGCACACCGGATTTTTCTGCCCTCTACGACAATATAGCCCGGGCACTGAAAAGAATCCTCTTCCCGGACAACGCCGTTTTCCAGTGCGGCTGCCGCCGTAATGACCTTAAAGGCAGAGCCAGGCTCGTAGGTATCGTTGATGCAGGCGTTTCTCCACATTTTATTCAGGGCTTCCTGCTTTTCTTTTTCGGTCATGAGCTGTTCTTGCTGCCACTCCGGAAGTGTGAACGGGTCATTCAACTGATATTCCGGCACATCCGCCATCGCAAGGATTTCTCCGTTATCGGGACGCAGCACCAGAATCGAAACGCTTTCCGCTTCTTTTTCCAGGCAGACCTGCTCCGCCAGCTGCTGTGCGTACAGCTGGATGTTGGCATCCAGACTAATGTATAAATCTTTTCCATCCACCGGCTCTACCCGGCTCTCTCCTTCATCCAGAAGCCGGACGCCGCGTGCGTCCGTCATTTCCAGAATCAAGCCCTCCTGCCCGGAAAGCACTTCCTCATACCGGCTTTCCAATGCCAAAATTCCCTGATTATCGCCTCCGGTAAAGCCGATCACTTTGGAAGCGAGATCCTCATACGGATAATATCGTTTATAATCCTCGTCCACCTTGATGCCGTCCAGCCCTGTCCGGTAAATTTCCTCCCCGGTTTCCAGATCGACATTGCTTTTGATTTTTTCGATGGACGATACCTTTTCCACTCTTTTTCGAACGGTCTCTTCCGACAGTCCAAGCTTGCTGCACAAAAGCGCAATCACTGCGTCGGGATCGCGAATCTGGTTATGGATGACAGAAATCGTACAGACCGGCTGGTTATCCGCCAGCACGATCCCGTTCCGGTCTAAAATTCTCCCGCGCTTTGCCTTGATTTTGCGCTCTCTCTGATGCAAATCCAGCGCGAGCTCAGAATAATGTGCCGCCCGAAATACCATCAGATATACCACTCTGGCGGACAGCCCTGAAAAGATCAGAATGCACGCCAGAAAAATTACGACGATCTTTTTGCGGTGAAACGGTTTGCTCAGTTCCATAGGTTCCCTGCAAAGCAGAAATTACTATACCTTATGAAACCGCTGCCTAAAATATGCACACGCTGCCGCTGCGCGCTGTGACCACAGCAGACAGCGATCGTACTCTTTTCGTAACTGTTCCGTACCCTCGCAGTTACGCGCAAAAATCCATTTCAAATCGGCTATGCCGATAGGATTTTTGCCTTCTAGTCTAAGTTTTCTTACGGTCAGCGCAGTAAATACGCAGACCTACTGAGCAGTTACCTCTTTTCTTCCATTATTCCATCGGATTTTGCGTATCCCCACCAGAGTTGCCTGCTGCACCGTTTTCCAGAATGCCGGAAACCGGCACATCATAGCCATCCGAATCCTCCGTGATCACCTCTCCAGTCGTCGGATCGATCAACTGCCCGTCGCTGTTGACATACGGATTGTCCGCTTCTGCTCCATTTGCAGTATCTCCACCTGTTGTAGGCGGGTCATCGCCCGCAGGCCGCGCAGCGCTGCTGTTCTCCCCTGCCGTTGTATCCTCAGCGGAAGAATCCCCTCCGGTATCGGTTGTATTTCCACTGACATCATTTCCACTGACATCATTTCCGCTGACATCTGACGCCGGCGCGTTTGCGCTCAGCTGCTCGCGAATTTCAATCTGCATCGCTTCCAGCTCTGCGCGTTCTTCGTCCGTCAGCTCCTGTGTCATGAAGATATTTAAATAAGGAAGCACTTCGGTCAAAATGTTTTTGGCGATGATACATGCTTTTCTCGTTTCCAGATCCTGTTCCCGGGCGTTTGGTCTGTTTAAAACCACATAAATTGCGATCTGTGGATCTTCTGCGGGCGCATAGCCCAGAAACGATACGACGTAGTCCTCCTTTTCACGAGTACCGCTGGCGCTGACAGTTTCTGCTGTACCAGTCTTACCGCCGATGCGATAGCCTGCAGGCTTTGCACGTTTACCGGTACCATTTGCACCTTCCACAACCTGAACGCAGTATTCACGGATTTTCTCCGAAGTTTCCGCAGAAATGGTCTGTTTTAACAGTCTCGGCTCAATATTTTTTACCACAGATCCATCTGCTGCCGTAATCTTACTGACCATATGCGGTTCATAATAATAGCCTCCGTTGATCAGGGAGCAAAAACCTGTGATCATCTGGATCATCGTCACGTTAAAGCCCTGTCCAAAGCTCGAGGTTGCAAGCTCCGTAGGTCCCATCGTTGAAGAATTGAATACCAGGGAAGCCGTTCTTGCCTCGCCCGCCAGATCTATATTGGTCTTTAAACCGAAATTATATTCCGACATATATTTCAGAAATTCATCGATCCCGATAACCTGTGCTATCCGGATCAGCGTGACATTACAGGAGCGTTCAATGGATTCTCCGATCGTCAGCCACCCCTCCGCACCGTTTGTGTAGTTATGACAGCGGATTTTGTAGCCGCCGATCTCGATGATACCGGTGCATTCAAAGGATTCATTGCCTTTGAGCCTGCCGTCCTCCAACCCCATCGCTGCAACGAAGGGCTTCATCGTGGAACCCGGCTCGTAAGTGCTGTTGATGCAGTAGTTTTTCCAGAGGGCATTTAAGTTCTGTACAAGCAGATCGTTATTTTCCTCCTGCTTCATCGACGCTGCAATCTCTTCGTTGATGACCGTATCCGTCGAGTTTCCACTGACATCGATCAGTTTGCTGCCGATCAGTGCCTCCGGATTTCTCGTATCGTTTAAGTCAAACGTCGGATAACTCGCCATTGCGAGCACTTCCCCACTGTGGACATCCATCACAATACACGCTGCATCCTGCGCACCGTTACCCTCGCGGGTGCTGTCTTTGTTTTCGTCGTTATATTTTTTGAGGTACTTTTCCACAATGCCCTGAATCGTCGCGTCGATCGTGGAATAAACATTGTAGCCGTCTACAGCAGCCTCCGTCGTCCGCTGCAGATTATCGTCCCCGTCTATATATCCATACTGTCTGCCGTTTACGCCGCTCAAAACATCGTTGTAATACTCTTCCAGTCCGTAGGTTCCGGTTCCGTCCGTCCGCGTAAAGCCGATGACATCGCTTGCGAGAGAGCTATTCGGGTAAACTCGCTTATAGCTTTCCTCAAACCAGATTCCCTTGACATACTGGTTATATTCTTTCTGGCTCGTATCCGCCATCATCTGCTGATAATCACTGATTTCATTGTAGGACATTCTCTTTTTGAGGACATAATACTGGGAATCCGGGTGTTCCTGCGCATAAGCGCGCACCTGATCGCCGTCAATGCTAAAATAATCCTCCAGTGCCTGGATCGTAGGCTCCACATAGTCCTCTTTGTTATTCATCTGTTTGATATCCAGCACCAGATCGTAAACCTTTTCACTCGATGCCAGCTTCGTTCCCTTGCTGTCCAGGATTTCTCCCCGTTTATAAGGAATCGTCGTACTGGAATACTGCTGCTGGGAAAGCACCTGCTTTTTGTAGCTGTCGCCGTTATCCCGGTTAATTAAAATCAATCTGACGCTCAACCCTGCAAAAGCCAGCAGTACCAAACAAAACAGTACCACCAGCTTTCTCTGCATTCGTATTGTAAACTTATTTTTCTTATCCAATCCGGCACCTGCCTCACTTCTTGATGTCTGCATACTGTCTTACATAATCGCTTCCATCATCCGGGATTTCCACGATCTGTCCCTGTCCTGCGTAGGTCATGCCAAGCTCCGTAATTGCAATTCTTCTGATTTCCTCCAGATTGATGGAGCTGTCAATCCGGTTTTTCATTTCGTCATTTTCCGTCTTTAAGTTATTTAGCTGACTCTGCAGCGCTGCAACCTGCTTTACGCTCTGGGTGATCGAGGATTCCATCCGGATATAACTGATCAGCATTACGCTCGTGACTGCAAACGCCACAGTCAGAAACAGAACATAGGCTGCATTTCTGTAGCGCAGGCGTTTCATTTCCTGCTTCTGCTTCTCCAGCTCACGTCTCGGAACCCGTCCGGAGACCTGATCCAAATGGCGTTCCAGCCCTTCGCCTACCTCAGCGTGTCTGACTGCCGTACCGTTTACATATGCTGTTTTCTGATAAGGCGTTCTTTTGTACGCTGCCGATTGGCTTCTTCTGACTGAATTCGATGTTCTTGCCATTTGCTCTCCTCACCGCCGTCTGTTCCGGCCTCTGGTACAGCGTTTCGTAAATAACGATACCAATCGGATTCACAGGCAAGTGAGTGGTATCGTTATTTCGAAAACGATGTACTAGCTCTCTATTTTTTCGAAAATGCGCAGCTTTGCGCTTTTCGCTCTGGAATTTGTCTCCATCTCTTCCTCGGTCGGAAGAATCGGTTTGCGGGTCACAACATGTCCCCGGCTCGTTTTGCCGCACACGCACACCGGAAATTCCGGCGGGCAGGTACAGGGATTTTCATTTCTGCGGAAGGCATTTTTCACAATTCTGTCTTCCAGCGAATGGAAGGTGATGATGCAGAGCCTTCCACCCGGAGCCAGCCGGTCGATAAAGGCGTCCAGGGAATTTTCCAATACCTCCAGTTCTCTGTTGCAGGCAATCCGAATCGCCTGAAACGTGCGTTTGGAGGGATGTCCGCCTTTTTCCCGCATCTTTGCCGGAATCGCCGCCCGGATAATGTCGTTTAATTCCCCGGTCGTCTCAATCGGCTTCTTTTCTCTCGCCTGCACGATGTGTTTGGCGATATTCTGTGCAAATTTATCTTCTCCGTAGTCCCGGATACACCGAAACAGCTCTGCCTGTGACCACTCATTGACGATCGTTTTCGCCGTCAGGGTCTGACGCTGATCCATCCGCATATCCAGTGCGGTATCATAACGATAGGAAAATCCTCTCTCGGCATTGTCCAGCTGATAGGAGGATACGCCAAGATCTAACATAATGCCATCTACTTTATCGATGCCGAGGCTGTTTAATACTGCCGGAAGGTTACAGTAATTGTCGCGCACCAGCGTCACATGCTCCTGCCACGGCTCCAGCCGTTTTGTCGCCGCTTCGATCGCCTCTGCATCCTGGTCGATACCGATCAGCCGGCCGGTCCTAAGGCGCGCTGCAATGTGGCTGGAATGTCCTGCCCCGCCCAATGTGCCGTCCACATAGATGCCGTCCGGTTTGATTGCAAGTCCTTCAATTGTCTCCTCCAACAGGACGGATGTATGTGCAAATTCCATCGATTTTTCCTTTCTTTGTTACAGCAATTACAGTCCGAGGTCGTCCATGCGCTCTGCGATATCCTCCATAGATTCCTCCGCCTCTTCTTCCAGGGCATCCCAGCGCTCCTGGCTCCAGATTTCAATATGTCCTGCAGCGCCCACCAGCACAACGTCTTTGGTCAGCTCTGCAAATTCTCTTAATTTGGAAGGGATCAGGGCACGTCCCTGCTTGTCCACCTCCACCTCCGCGGCGCCTGCCAGAAAGTGACGGACAAACATACGGGTGTCTTTTCTGCTGATGGGCATTGCCTGAAGCTTTTCTTCGAAAGCAGTCCAGCCGGCATTGTCGTACACAAATAAGCAGCCATCCAGTCCCTTGGTCACTACAAATTTCTCACCGAGCGTCTCTCGAAATTTGGAGGGAATGATCAACCTGCCTTTTGTATCCAACGTATGATTGTATTCGCCCATAAACATGTACAATCACCTGCCATTCATGGAAAAGGTCTGCCACCTTACTCCACTTCGTACCACTTTCTACCACTTTGAAACCATTTTAGTATAAAATGCCCTCCTTGACAAGCGATTTCAGAAAAAAAAGACAGCCGGACCGTGAAAAGTCCAACTGCCTTTTTCGTCATTCGTGACAACAAAATGCCCTAAAAGCGTACCTTTTGTTGTATTTATAATTCTTTTGCGCTTTTGCGAATGGCGCGAGTGAACAGTAACGATTTTCTCAGACATTGAAGCGGAACAGGATTACATCGCCGTCCTGTACCACATATTCCTTACCCTCCATGCGGACAAGTCCTTTTTCTCTCGCTGCCGCAAGGGAGCCGTTTTCCAGCAGATCTTTGTAATTGACAACCTCAGCCTTGATAAAGCCGCGTTCGAAGTCGGTGTGAATCTTGCCGGCTGCCTGCGGTGCCTTCGTGCCCTGTTTGATCGTCCATGCTCTCGTCTCATCCTCGCCGGAAGTTAAAAAGCTCATCAGGCCGAGCAGATGGTAGCTTGCGCGGATCAGCTTTTCCAGACCGGATTCTTTTAATCCAAGGTCGTCCAGAAACATCTGACGTTCTTCATCGTCCAGCTCGGAAATTTCTTCCTCGATCTGTGCGCAGATCGCAAATACCTCACTGCCGGTTTCTTTTGCATATTCTCTGACTGCCTGTACGCCTGCGTTGTCTGCGCCGTCGTTTGCCAGATCTTCTTCCCCGACGTTCGCCGCATAGATCACCGGTTTTGCAGTCAGCAGGTTCAGGTTCTTGAAGTATTCTTCTTCGTCTTCATCCTCTGTCTCGAAGCCGATTGCAAGCTTTCCGTCCTCCAGACGCTCCTTGACACGCTCCAGCATCGCCAGCTCTTTTGCCTGCTCCTTATCCATTCTCGCGCCCTTTGCCACTTTGGCGATTCTGCGTTCCAGAATTTCCAGGTCGGAGAAGATCAGCTCGAGGTTGATCGTCTCGATGTCGCGCAGCGGATTCACGCTTCCATCTACATGGACAACGTTGCTGTCCTCAAAACAGCGAACGACGTGCACGATCGCATCCACTTCGCGGATATTGCTCAAAAACTGGTTGCCAAGGCCTTCGCCCTTAGAAGCACCTTTTACCAGACCTGCGATGTCTACAAACTCGATCACAGCAGGCGTTACCTTTTTGGAATGATACAGATCACCCAGAAGCTTTAAACGCTCGTCCGGAACGGCTACCACACCTACATTGGGGTCAATGGTACAGAACGGATAGTTTGCAGACTCCGCACCAGCTTTCGTCAGAGAATTAAATAAGGTACTTTTACCAACATTCGGGAGACCAACGATTCCAAGTTTCATTTTACGATTTACCTGTCCGAAAACCCTTGATTTATCGGGATTTTCGCCTTTCTATGTTTTTGTACTGCACAATTACCTGCACATTTTCAGGACGCTTTCTATTTTCTCCAGCTCTTTTATTTTCTCCCTCTCTCTGCCGTGTAAGCAAACAGTTGGATACAATCTAATAATATATCATATTTGTTTTCTTTTTTAAACCTCAAAAATCAATTTTCCAAAGATCATAACGCATAACACACCGTTCCAAAATCCACTTCCGTCATTCCAAATCCGATGGCTTGTTTTTTTTCATGCTTTCCGCTATACTTCTCTCTGCAGGCTCTGTTTTTCTCCTAAACAGAGCTGTATTTGGGAAAAAGAAAAGAGGGAAATCAACAACAATGGAAAAAAGGGAACAACTCGGCAGCCGTCTCGGATTTATCATGATCTCGGCGGGATGCGCCATCGGCTGCGGCAATGTATGGAAATTTCCGTGGATGTGCGGACAAAACGGAGGCGGCAGCTTTATGCTGATCTATCTGATCTGCCTTCTGATTCTCGGTCTGCCTGTCATGACGATGGAATTTTCCGTCGGGCGTGGGGCACGGACAAGTCCGCTCTACATGTATCAAAAGCTTGAAAAGCCCGGCCACAAATGGGGGATTTTCGGTATCGTCAGTCTGATCGGCAATATCGCACTGATGGCGTTTTACACCGTCGTATGCGGCTGGCTGATCTATTACTTTGTGAAATTTTTAACCGGGCAGAATCAGTCTTTCGGCTTTACACAGATGATTCAGAACCCGTCCGTCAACGTGTCCTATCTGCTCATTACGGTCATCGTCGCTTCTCTGATTCTGAGCTTTGACTTACAGGGCGGTCTGGAACGCATCACAAAATATATGATGACCTCGCTGCTCGTTCTGATGCTGGTGCTGGCACTTCACAGCCTGACCCTTTCCGGCGCAGCAGACGGGTTGAAGTTTTATCTGGTTCCGGACTTTTCCAAGATCAACGGCTCCGTCATCGTCGGCGCGATGAACCAGGCGTTCTTTACGCTGAGCCTTGGCATTGCGGCGATGGAGATCTTCGGAAGCTACATTGATAAAAACCGTTCGCTGATGGGCGAATCCGTCACCATTATTTTACTGGACACGCTCGTGGCAATCCTTGCAGGCATCATCATGTTCCCCGCCTGCTTTACTTACGGGCTCGAGGTCAATGCAGGACCCAGCCTGTTATTCGACACCATGGCGGATGTCTTCAACCACATGGCTGGCGGACGCATCTGGGGCACACTGTTTTTCCTGTTCATGGTGTTCGCCGCCCTTTCCACTGTCCTGGGCGTCTGCGAAAATATTCTCGCCATGATCCGTGAACTCACCGGCTGGTCACGAAAAAAAGGCTGCATTGTCTGCGGCGCCGGCATCTTTGTCCTGGCTCTGACGACTGCCCTCGGCTACAGCGTCCTGCATTTCCAGCCCTTTGCAGCGGGCACGGCATGGCTGGATTTTTGGGACTTTATCGTATCCAACAACGTGCTGCCACTCGGCTCCCTTGTGCTTACCCTGTTTTGCTGCAACAGCTTTGGCTGGGGCTGGGAGAATTTCGTACAGGAAGCTAATACCGGACACGGCTTAAAGGTGAAGGCATGGATGAAACCAGTCTTTCGCTTCGTCGTCCCGATTGCCATCGTGTTTATCTATCTCTACGGCATGGCGACATTTGCGTGGCGCTAGGCACAAACAATAGAATGCACGCTCTGCGAGCATTCTATTGTCATGAAAAATAAGCTACCCGGAGGATTTTTTCATTCCTCCGGGCAGCTTATTTTTATCCTCTGTCTAAATCCGTCTCCGTCAGGTGTCCCTGCGCCTTCCGTATCCCGTCTTTTTTTTCAAATCTTCATAAAGCAGCTGATAATTCTCGTATCTCCCCTTGCTGATTTCGCCATTATCCACCGCTTCCTTCACCGCACAGTCCGGCTCCGCCAGATGCGCGCATCCCCGGAACCTGCAATTTCCGGCATGTGCTGCGATTTCCGGAAAATAGCCGCCCAGCTCTTCTTTCTCAATGCCGAATAACTCAATCGAAGAAAAGCCCGGCGTATCCAGAATGTAGGTATCCTCTTCCACCCACATCAGCTCCGTATGTCGCGTCGTATGCCGTCCCCGTTCAATTTTTTCACTTACTGCGCCTGTCTGCATCTGTACACCATCCTGCAGCAGGTTGATCAGAGACGATTTTCCGACTCCGCTGGGACCAGCAACAGTCGTCGTCTTCCCCCGAAGATACTCCCGGATCGCTTCAATACCTTCTTTTTGTGCCGCGCTGACAAACAGCAGCGGATAGCCACTGGTGCGATAGCGTTCCCTTACTTCCGCGATCATTTCGTCGGAAGCCAGATCCGTCTTGTTCATACAGATCAGTGCAGGAATTCCCTGTTTTTCCATTAAAACCAGAAACCGATCCAGTAAGTTAAAGTTCGGTTTGGGGCTCACAAGTGCAAAAATGACAAGCGCCTGATCCACATTGGCTACTGCCGGTCGGATCAGGCTGTTTGTTCTCGGCAGGATTTCATCCAGATTTCCCTTTTTTTCTGTTTCGTCCAGGACACTGATTGAAACCAGGTCGCCCGGCAGGGGCTTTTCCTTATCTTTTCGGAAAATGCCCCTTGCACGGCATTCGTATACGCCCTGATGGGTGTGCACATAATAAAATCCACCGATTCCCCTGATGATTTTTCCCTGCATCCGCTTATCCTTCCGATGTAAACATGACCTGGCGCTGCACGGTCTGTCTTGTTGTCGTTCCGGGCACGGTTACAAGGTTTCCGTCCTCGTCCGTCGTCGTGGTCGCCTCACCGGTCACCGTATATTCGTAGGTAATCAGTCCTGCCGGATCTGCCATTCCATGCAGATTGACTGTCGTGATCGGGAAAGAACGAACTGTCGTCTTTAAATATTCCGTACCGGACTGTCCGGTGATCGTTACTGTACACTCGGTTCCTTCTTTGTACTGAGGATCCAGATCCGCCGGGCTTGCAACCGCTTCCTGATATGCGTAGGTAACCGCTTTGGGTCCGACGCTGATTCCGATGTCGATCGTAGAACCGGGCTCTACCGCAGCACCTGCCGTATAGCTTGCATAGCATACCTTTCCGGCAGGAACCGTGTCATCGCTCATCTCTTTCTGGTCCCCGATCAAAAATCCGTTTTCTGTCAAAATTGCAACCGCTGTCTCCACATCCAGACCGATGATAGCCGGCATCGTATTTTTACTGCCGGTATCCGGTCCCTGGCTGATCACGATCGTCACGGCAGAGCCGGAGGCTGCACGGGAACCACCGACCGGATTCTGGGAAATAACCTTTCCCTTTTCAATCGTATCGGAGTAGCCGTCCGCTTTCGTCACGGTAAATCCGCTTCTGGTCAGCGTTGCGGTCGCATCCGCCTCCAGTGCTCCTAACACATCAGGAACCGGGATTGTGTCCGTATCGGAAGCAGGTGCCGTGCCGCTCACGGTCAGCTGTACCTGCGTACCGGAGGAAACCGTCGTACCGCCCTGTACATCCTGTGAAATGACATTGCCCTCCGCTACCGTATCGGAAGTCTCATAGGCAAATTTTACCTTCAAACCAAGGTCTTCTAAGATCTTCTGCGCCTCTGCCGCGGATTTACCGGTCACATTCTCCACCGTCACCTGCGCAGACGTCGCACCGAAATTGAAAATACCAACTGCCCTGCCGACTAAAAAGATCACGGCACAGCCGATTAAAACAGCACCGATGATCGCCAGCAGCGTCGTGATTTTTTCCATTCTGGAATCGTCATCGTACTCCTCATCCTCGTCATCTTCTTCATCCTCTTCCGGCTCTTCATAGACGGGCTGTTTTTTCTTCTTGGGCTTCTGGGGCGTCTCGTTCTTTTTCAGGCGCGTTTCCTCTGTCGCCTCTTTATTTCTGCTTTCGTTGATTTCCTTGCGTTCCCTGGAAGTCACGGTACGGGTCGCCATCGCCTCATCCGGGTTCTCGATCTGGACAAAATCCTCGTCCGGGGACATCAGCGCCTTTTTCAGGTCAGCAATCAGCGCCGCCATACTGTGATAGCGGCGATCCGGACTTTTCTGGGTACATTTTAAAACAATCTGTTCCACGCAGACCGGAATTTCCGGCACGTATTCTCTCGGAGACGGCATTTCTTCCTGAATATGCTTGATCGCAATCGCAACCGTCGTCTCACCGTTGAACGGAACGCGTCCGGTCAGCATTTCGAAAAGTGTAATACCCATCGAATAAATATCACTCTTTTCGTCGCTATATCCACCTCTTGCCTGCTCTGGGGAAGTGTAATGCACAGAACCCATGACGTTTGAGGTGATCGTGTTGCTCGTCGCCGCTTTTGCAATGCCGAAATCCGTCACCTTTACCTTGCCGTCCTTGGAAATAATGATGTTCTGCGGCTTGATATCCCGATGGATAATATGGTTGTTATGCGCTGCTTCGATGCCCATGCATGCCTGAATGGCGATACTCAACGCCTCCCGCACGGACAGACGCGCCTTTTTTTCGATATATTTTTTGAGCGTGATGCCGTCTACAAGTTCCATAACGATGTAGTAAATCCCGTTATCTTCTCCGACGTCATACACATTTACAATATTCGGATGCATCAGACTGGCTGCTGCCTGGGCCTCTACCCGGAATTTAGATACGAAATTCGTATTTTCGGAAAATTCCTGCTTCAGCACTTTCACCGCTACATGCCGGTTCAGTTTGTGATCCTTTGCCTTATAAACATCTGACATTCCGCCCATCCCGATGCGCTCGAGCACCTCGTAACGGTCGCCTATCATTGTTCCTATCTTAATCATCCGCTCACCTCATCTGAAAACGGCTCCATAATAATCACCGCGATATTATCTCTTCCGCCGTGGTCGTTTGCAGCCTGCACCAGCCGCTGCGCCCGCTCTTCCACGTTGCCTTCTCCTTCCAGAATCTGCAGGATTTCTTCATCCTCCAGCATTCCGGTCAGGCCATCCGAGCACAGAAGCACCCGGTCTTTTCCTTCCAGCGGAACCAAAAACAGATCCACCTGCAGATCATCCTCTACGCCTACGGCACGGGTAATGATGTTGCGATCCGGATGGATCCTCGCCTGTTCCCGACTGATTCCGCCAAAGCGCACCATTTCCTGTACCAGGGAATGATCCTCGGTAATCTGACGGATGCCGACATCATCTGCAATATACAAACGGCTGTCCCCGACGTTTGCAACCTGAAGCTGCCGGTCTGCGCAGGTGGCGGCTACCACTGTAGTCCCCATTCCACTCAACTGTTCATCCTCCGCTGCCGTCTGCCGGATACACTCGTTTGCATGACGGATCGCATCCACCAAAATTTCTGCCGGGCTGTCCGCCTGGCTTTGCCGGATCTGCTCCAGAATCGTCTCCACTGCAAGGCGCGATGCATAACCGCCGCCCCGATGACCTCCCATTCCATCTGCTACAATGAACAGGTTGGGAAGCTTTCCGATCTCATCGGTGGTCATCCACGCATAGTCCTGGTTGAAGGATCTCTTTTTTCCAATATCTGTAATCGCGTAAGCTTTCATTCGCTCACCCTCTCTGTATTCGGAATTTCACCCATTATCTTTACCATACTAGCACAAAAATACAAAAAGGACAAGCTGTTATCCGGCATTGTCCTCTTTCGAGAAGGTTCACTCGCTCTGCTCTTCCATGTGTCTGCGGCGCAGCTGTCCGCACGCCCCGTCGATGTCCCTTCCCATCTCACGACGGATTGTGACGTTGACGCCGCCTTTTTCCAGACGCTTCTGGAACGCTGCAATCGCGGCATGGTTGGACTGTACAAAATCCCGCTCCTTGATCGGGTTGACCGGAATCAGGTTGACATGACTGCCCAGCGGCGCTGCCAGACCGATCAGCTCTTCCGCGTCCTCTTTTGTATCATTGACGCCGCCGACCAGACTATATTCAAAGGTCAGCCTCCGTCCGGTTTTGTCCGCATAATTGCGACAGGCGTCCATCAGCTCCTTCATTCCGTATTTGTTAGCGATGGGCATCAGCCTGCGGCGCTTTTCATCTGTCGTCGCATGCAGGGAAAGCGCCAGCGTGATCTGAAGCTTTTCCTCCGCCAGCTCATACATTTTCGGCACAATTCCGCAGGTCGAAACCGTCACATTGCGCTGGCTGATATTTAAACCGTTTTCATCCGTCAGCATCCGCAAAAATACGAGCAGATTGTCGTAATTATCCAACGGTTCCCCGCTTCCCATCACGACGACATTGCTTACCCTCTCCCCGGTCAGCTTCTGAATCCGGTAAATCTGATCCAGCATTTCCGCAGGCGTCAGTCCCCGTTCCAGACCGTCCAGCGTAGACGCGCAAAAGCGGCAGCCCATCCGGCAGCCAACCTGAGAGGAAATACAAACTGAATTGCCATGCTTATACTGCATCCACACACTCTCCACCAGATTTCCGTCCGGCAGCGCGAATAAAAATTTCTTTGTCCCGTCAATCGCAGAGGTCTGCTCACGCACTACCCTGAGGGTTGTCAAAGGATATTCTTCCTTTAACCGGTTTCGAAGCGCCGCCGAAAGATTCGTCATCTCATCATAATCTCCCGCCAGCTTGACATGCATCCAGTCGTACAGCTGTTTTGCCCGAAACGGTTTTTCGGAAAGCTCTGTCATTTTTTCTTTCAGTAAATCAAGCGGCAGGGACTTTAAATCCCTGCTTTCTCTGTTTTCCATCATCTATTTCTTCCTTCTCAGTCTTGCCATAAAAAATCCGTCGGTGTCCCACTCGCCCAAAAAGAGCTGCAAAAATCCTGCTTTTGTCTGTTGGCTGTGGAGACATTCCGGCAAAAATGGGTCGATGCTCTCTGCTTCAAACGGATACTTTTCGGTCACGTAGCGCACCATCTCTTCGTTTTCTGACACATCCAGGGTACATGTCGAATACAGCAAAATACCGCCCGGCTTTACATACTGCCAGCATGCATCCACGATCTTTTTCTGCAAAGTGACAAGTGCTGCCAGATCTTCTTTCGTTACCCGATAACGGATTTCTTTTTTTCTGCCGATTACGCCAAGCCCGGAGCACGGAACATCCAGAAGCACCACGTCCGCGCTTTCTTTATACTGCTCCATAAAAACTGACGCATCCCAGACATTGACCGAAACGTTACTGCACTTCATCCGGTCAGTATTTTCCAGAATCAGCGCTGCCTTTCTTTCGGAAACATCTCCGCAGATCACCTTCCCGCTGCCCGCCTTTCTTGCTGCAAGCGTTGTTTTTCCGCCCGGCGCGCTGCAAAGATCCATGACCGTCATTCCGCCTGCAATTCCTGCTGCCTCCACTGCGAGCATGCTGCTGACGTCCTGCGCATAAAACAGCCCTTCTGCAAAGCCCGGCAGATGACCGATGCCCTCACAGCCTTCCAGATTCCACGCATCTGCATACAACTGGTGCTTCTGCACCGTCACGCCTTCTGCTTCGATCGCTGCGATTTCCTGTGCCTTTTCTTCTTCCGTCAGACGGCTGTCCAGACGGATCGTCAGCGGACGCCCATTTTTCAGTCTCTCCAGCATAGGTTCCGTCTTTTCTTCTCCATACTGCGCTTCCCAGAGAGAAATCATCCACTCCGGCACGCTATAGCGCACCGAAAGTGCCCGCACAGGGTTCTTTTGAAGTTCCTGCCAAAACGCACTCTCCGAATTCAAAATTTCTTCTTTGTTCCGTGTAATTGTACGCAGTACACCGTTCACAAAACCGGACAGCCGCTCAAAGCCCTTTTTCTTTGCCAGACGCACGGCTTCGTTGCATGCCGCAGAATCCGGCACGGTGTCCATATACAAAATTTGATAGACCGACAGGCGCAGCAGACTGCGGATCAGCGGTTTCATTTTGTTCGTCGGCGTTTTGGAATACGCGTTGATGACATAGTCCAGCGTCAGGAGACTTTCCAGCGTTCCTTCCGTCAGACGTTTTAAAAACGCTTTTTCCCGCGGATCTTCGTAGTCGTATTTATTTAAGGTATCCCGGATCAGGCTGCTGCCGAAGTTTTTGGTCTTCTCCATCTCCACAAACAGGAGCAGCGCTGTTTCTCTTGTATCCATTTTCTGTTCTCCATGCTCAGGGCGCAGTGCCCCGCTGTTTCAGGCTGCGCGGTCAGTCTCTGCGGTCGTCCCGCCTGGACAGCAGCACCAGACGCAGCAGGTTCAACAGCGCCGCCGCTGCTGCCGCAACATAGGTCATTGCCGCCGCCCGAAGCACTCTGCGGCTTCCGTCCGCTTCGTTTTCCGATAAAATTCCGTATTCTGTTAAAAATCCCATCGCCCTGTGACTTGCATCGAATTCAACCGGAAGCGTCACGATCTGGAACAGCACCGCTGCCAAAAAGACCCAGATACCAATCTGCATCAGCAGCTCGTTGGAGCCTAAGAACAGCCCCAGAACGAAAATCGGCAAACCGAATTTCGAGCCGAAATTTGCAGCCGGAACGAGGGCCGAACGGAATTTTAACGGTGCATAGCCCCTGGCGTCCTGTACCGCGTGGCCGCACTCGTGCGCTGCAACTCCCACCGCTGCAACACTCGTCGCATTGTAGGTCGCATCTGACAGACGCAGTACCTTGGAGGACGGATCATAATGATCTGTTAAGTTGCCGCTGATATGCTCAATCCGCACATTCGTCAGACCGTTCCGGTATAAAATCCGCTCCGCAGCCTCTGCTCCGGTCATGCCGCAGCTGCTTCTGACGCGGCTGTAACGTTTAAACGTGCTGTTGACCTGGGCGCTCGCGATCATCGAAAGCACCGCGCCCAGAATTACAAGAAGATACGTCACATCATAGTAATAATATCCCATGTATGCCAAAACACTCATCCAAGCACCTCTCCTTCCTCTACCTTACAGCCCAGCAAAAAGTCGTGCACCTTCATGCGTTTCTTGCCTTCCAGCTGGACTTCCTGCAGACACAGTACGCCATCGCCGGTCTGGACAAAGATTTCATTCTTCGTCACCCTGGCAATACTGCCGGGCATAGAGTAAGCGGCAATGCCTTCTTCCTCCACAGGCTTTGCCTGCCAGATTTTCAGCATTTTCCCTTTACAGGAAGTGTATGCACCCGGCCAGGAATACAGTCCACGCACCTGTCTGTCGATGGAAAGTGCGCTCTGGTTCCAGTCAATTTGTCCCATCGCCTTGGTCAGAAGCTTTGCGTAGCAGCTTTTGGAATCATCCTGCTTTGTCGCAGTCAATGTGCCCGCTTCCAGCTTTTGAAGCGTTTCCACAATCAGCTCTGCGCCTACTTTGGACAGCTTTTCTTCCAGCGAAAGGTCGGTATCAGTGTCCTCAATTACAACTTCCGACTGTGTCAGGATATCACCGGTATCAATTCCTGCGTCCATCTGCATGATCGTCACGCCGCTCTTTTTCTGTCCGTCCATAATTACACGATTGATCGGTGATGCCCCGCGATAGGCGGGAAGCAGAGAGGCATGAATGCACAGGCTTCCATAATGGGGCAGATCCAGGATCTCCTGTGATAAAATCTGTCCGAATGCTGCTACCACATAAACATCCGCTTCATACTGCCTGAGACGCTCGATTTCCTCTGCTCTCTTAATCTTAATCGGCTGCAGCACCGGAATATCATGCTGCAGCGCGCATTCCTTAACCGGGGACATCTGCAGTTTTCCACTGCGCCCCTTCGGCTTGTCCGGCTGTGTCACAACCGCCGTTACCGTATGTCCTGCCGCAAGCAGTGCTTCCAGCGGAGCGACTGCAAAATCCGGCGTTCCCATATATACTATCTTCATCTTGTCCTCCATTCTGCAGGCGCCTGGCACCGTGGAAATTGCAATTCAAACCTGCTGATTGGCTTCTGCATTGCATTCCAGGCTGCGCTGTACTGCCCTTATTCTTCGTCGAGTACCTCTGTCCCGTCCATTTCTTCGTAATATTCTTCGGTATCCATCAGCTGTCCTTCTACCTTGGACACATACAGCTCACCGTCCAGATGATCTGTTTCATGGCAGATTGCACGCGCCAAAAGCTCGGTTGCTTCGATTTCATACGCTTCCATATTTTCGTTAAGCGCAATCGCCTTGACGTATTTGGGTCTTGTCACTGTGCCTGTCTTTCCAGGAACAGAAAGACAGCCCTCACCGCCGGTCTGCTCGCCGGATGTTTCGATAATTCGGGGATTGATCATGACAATCGGATCTTCTCCGGTCGTATCAATTACGACGATTCTCTTTAAAATGCCGACCTGGGGCGCTGCAAGTCCGACGCCGTTTGCCTCATACATCGTATCAAACATGTCATCGATCAGCTCCTGAATGCGGGGCGTCATCTCCTTGACCTCTTTACATTTTTTATTCAGGACGGGATCTCCGATCGTTCTGATATTGCGAATTGCCATTCTTTTGTTCCTCTCTTTCTGATGTTCTGTCTTACTCTCCGTTATCCGTTTGCTGTCCTTTCCTGCTTTGCAGGCAGCATCTGTCTCCTGATGATTTTCTAGAAGCTGTGCACCGGATCGAAATCGAACTGACACAGCGCTTTCTGCCGCTGCGGCAGGCTGCGCATCTGCTCGATTCCGTCCTTTAATTCTACCAGCTTTTCGTAGTCGTGGTTTTTTAAATAAATACCATAGCGGTAAACGTCGTTGATTTTGCCAATCAGTGCCGGCGCGGGACCGATCACAATCGTATCGGGCAGGGCAGCGCTGGCGGCGTTGTGTGTCGTAGCGGGTGTTGGTATTTGCACAGTGCCTGACATTTGCTGTGTAAACTGCCGCGACTGAGTTACCTGTCGCGACTGCGTTCGCTGTCGTACGTAGCTCGCTGCCTCCTGTGCGCCTGCAAGCGCCTCTTCCTGCTTTTTGGAATAAAACTGCACCGCAAGGATGTGAGACGCAGGCGGATAGGAAAGCAGCTGCCGATACGTCAGCTCTTCTTTATAAAATCCCTCATAATCCTGCCGTGCAGCATACTGAATGCTATAATGATCCGGCTGGTAAGTCTGGATCACAACCTCACCTGGACGGCTTCCGCGTCCGGCACGCCCCGCCGCCTGCGTCAGCAGCTGAAACGTCCGTTCTCCGGCACGGTAGTCGCTCATGGACAGCGACAGATCCGCCGCCAGCACGCCGACCAGCGTCACCGCCGGGAAATCATGCCCTTTGACGATCATCTGCGTACCGACCAGGATATCCGCATCCCCTCTGGCAAACGCCGCCAGAATCTTTTCATAGCTTTCCCGTGTGCGGGTCGTATCCGCGTCCATACGCAGCACTCGTGCCTGCGGAAACATTTTATGAAGCTGTTCTTCCATCGCTTCCGTTCCCGCCCGAAAGCCCAGTATATATTTCGAACCACAGGACGGACAGAGCTTCACGGCAGGCTGCTCATACCCGCAATAATGGCAGACCAGCCTTCCGCCCCTGTGCTCCGAAAGGGAAACGTCGCAGTGCGGACATTTGCATACATAGCCGCAGGCACGGCACGAGACAAATCCTGCATAACCGCGCCGGTTCAAAAACAGCATCGACTGCTCTTTCCTCGCCAGACGATCCCTTAATTTTTCCTGCAGGCTCACCGAAAAAATCGACCGGTTGCCATTTCGCAGCTCTTCGCGAAGGTCTGCAATCTCCACTCTGGGAAGGCTTCCGCCGGTCAGCCGCTTCGTCAGTTTATAAAAATGATAGTCCCCATTCTGAGCACGGCTGTAAGCTTCCAGCGAAGGCGTTGCGGAACCCAGCACCAGCGTTGCATCGGATAGCTCAGCGAGCTTCTGAGCCGTCTCCCGCGCATGATATTTCGGGCTCGTTTCACTTTTATAGCTCAGCTCATGTTCCTCGTCCATCAGGATCATCCCGAGGTTTGGAAACGGCACAAACAGCGCCGACCTTGGACCGATGATAACATCCAGCTCTCCTCGCTCTGCCCGCCTGCACTGATCCTGTTTTTCCCCGGCACTGAGCGTCGAGTTCATCACGGAAACCCGGTCGCCGAAGCGTGCCGTAAACCGCTGCACCGTCTGATAGGTCAGCGCGATTTCCGGGATCAGCACGATGGACTGTCGTCCTCTTTTTATCATGCCCTCAATGAGCGCCAGATAAACCTCTGTTTTTCCGCTGCCCGTAATACCGTGGATCAGGCTCGGCCTGCGGTCATTTTGGTCAAAAGCGTTTAAAATTCCATTTACCGCCCCTTGCTGTTCCTCCGAAAGCGTCTTTTTTTCCGTTTCTTCGCCCATTCTCCGGATCGGGTTACGGTATGCTACAGAAGCATGTACTTTTAAAACGCCGTCAGATTCCAGCTTGCTGATTACAGACGACGGAACTTTTAACCTTTTGGTCGCTGCCTCCCACGAAATCGTCCGGTTCGCCATAAGCTCCTGTAACAGTCGGAGCCTCGCTGTCTGATGCTTTCTTTCCATCTGCGCAGCCAGCTCCTGCGTTTGTGCATCCTGTAACAGCAGCTCAATGCTTTTTCGCTCTTTTTCCCCGACGGTCGCCCTCGCAGGCAAAACGGTTTTCAGAGCCTGTATCATCGTAGAACCGTACTGCTGCTTCATCCACGCCGCCAGCACGATCAACCGCTGTGACGGCTCCTTTGTTCCCGGAAGCACAGAATCGATCTCTTTCATCCGTTCCCGCGGGAACTCCGAATGATCCGTCACCTCGATCACATAGCCGGTGCGCAGCGCATTTCCTGCACCAAACGGAATTTTCACCCGCACGCCGGGTGTCACGCTGTCTGCCAGGCGCTCCGGAATCCGGTAGCCGAAGGGCCGATCCACTTTTTCATGGGAGATATCCACGATCACGTTCGCAAATTCTTTTTTCAAAAAGAAATTCCTCTTTCTTTTAAGATATCCGCAATCAAATCTCTTTCATCCATCGGATATTTCACACCCTTAATTTCCTGATAATCCTCGTGTCCCTTACCGGCGAGCACAATGATGTCGCCAGGCTGTCCGTGGTCGATCGCATAGGCAATGGCTTCTTTGCGGTCCGGGATGGAAATATAGACGCCATCTGTCTTTTTCATGCCTGTAATAATGTCTTCGATAATCGCCTCCGGCTCTTCAAAACGCGGGTTGTCGGACGTGATGATCGTAAAGTCCGCAAGATTTCCGGACACCTCTCCCATCTCAAACCGGCGCTCCCGGGAACGGTTGCCCCCACAGCCGAACACGCAGACCAGCCTTCCATGCTCATACTCCTTTAACGTCGTCAGCAGGCTCTTCAATGCCATCGCATTGTGGGCATAATCGATCATCAGGGTAAATTCATTCGAAACCTTGACCATTTCGATACGTCCCTTAACCTTTGCTGCCAGAAGTGCCTTACAGATATCTGCCTCCGACACCTTAAAATGTCTGCAGATCGCAATCGCAGTCAGCGCGTTGTATACCGAAAATCTTCCCGGCATCGCGATTTCTGCATGGAAATTCATCAATCCGGTCACATCAAAGGCGATGCCAAGATGTCCCTGTCTGTTTGTAAACTGCAGGTTCTGTGCGCGCAGGTCGGCTTTTTTAGACATGCCGTAGGTTTCCAGACTGCAGGTGTGCTCCTTTGTAATAAGCTGCCAGTGCACATCGTCACAGTTTGCAATCCCGACGCGGCACTGTTGAAACAGCAGACTCTTACAATGCGCATATTCTTCAAAGCTCCCATGCTCGTTCGGTCCGATATGATCCGGCTCCAGATTTGTAAAAATACCGAAATCGAATACAAAGCCCTGGGTCCGGTGGAGCATCAGCGCCTGAGAGGAAACCTCCATTACAACGGTATCACAGCCAGACTCCACCATTTTGGCAAAATATTCCTGCAAAAGATACGATTCCGGCGTCGTATTGACCGCATGGATATGCGTGTCTCCGATGATTATTTCAATGGTTCCGACCAGTCCTACCTTTCGTCCCGCATTTTCCAGGATGGATTTTACCAGATAAGTGGTCGTCGTCTTACCCTTCGTTCCGGTGATGCCGATCGTCGTCAGTTTTTTTGCCGGATGGTCAAACCACGCCGCAGATACGAACGCGAGGGCATAGCGGGTATCCTCCACCCGGATCAGGGTCGTTTCCGACTGTTTCGGAAGCTCTACTTCTTGGGATACGATAATCGCAGCCGCTTTTTTCTCTGCAGCCTCTGCGGCAGCCTGATGTCCGTCAAAATTTGCCCCCTTGATGCAGACAAACAGACAGCCTTCTACAATTTTTCGGGAGTCATAAACGACCGCCGTAATTTCTTTTTCCAGATTTCCTCTTTCACAGGTAAAGGTAAGCTCACTCAAAAGCTCTTTCAATGCTTTCATGAAATCGGTCTCCTTTCCGATCCGCTGCAGTTTCGCAGGAACGAACTATTACAATTTACAATCATAGCATATTGGCAGACATCCTGCAATTTAGTACAGATTTTTCACCTTAAATTCGCGCTCCACCTCGCGGCGCTGATCCTTCTTTGCAATATCCTGCCGCTTGTCGTAGAGCTTTTTGCCGCGGCAGAGACCGATCTCCATCTTTGCGCGCCCGTCCTTAAAATAGACCTGCAGCGGCATGATCGTATAGCCTTTTTCCTTACATTTTCCGGCAAGCTTTAAAATCTCCGCTTTGTGCAGCAGAAGCTTTCTCGTGCGCAGCGGGTCTTTGTTGAACAGATTTCCCTTTTCATAGGGGGAAATATGCATGCCATAAACGTACATTTCGCCGTTGTCTTCCTGTATAAACGCTTCTTTAATGCTGCACTTTCCAAGGCGCAGGCTCTTTACCTCTGTCCCGGCAAGCGCAAGACCGGCTTCCCAGGTTTCCTCTACAAAATAATCGTGATATGCTTTTTTATTGTTCGCGACCAGTTTCTGTGCTGATTTTGCCATCGTTTCCTCTCTTTTCCGCCTCTTCCAGCTCAAAATCCACCGTTCCGGCATACCGGTTTGCCCCCGTCACCCGAACCGTCACCGTTTCGCCCAGCTGATAGGTTTTGCCTGTGTGTTCGCCGACCAGCGCAGAGTTTTCTTCATCGAAGATAAAATAATCGCTGCGCAGGCTCGATACCGGAACCAGTCCTTCCACCGTATTCGGAAGCTCTGCATAAAAGCCCCAGCCCGTCACACCGGAAATGACTGCTTCCATCGTCTCCCCGATATGCTTTTCCATATACTGCGCCTTTTTCATCTTTTCACAGATGCGCTCCGCCTCATCCGCACGCCGCTCTGTCTCGGACGAATGCTTTGCTACGCCGTTTAAAATGTCCTCATAATGCTCTTTTCGCTTTTCGGTTAACCGTCCCCGCAGAAACTCCTTGATAATCCGGTGAATCTGTAAATCGGGATATCGCCTGATTGGGGACGTAAAATGGCAATAATGTGTTGCTGCCAGTCCAAAATGTCCGCTGCATTCCGGCGAATAGACCGCGCGCTTCATGCTGCGCAGAATCAGTCTCGACAGCATCGCTTCCTCCGGCGTCCCTTCGATCTGATCCAGAAGCTTTTGCAGCTGCTTCGGATGGACGTCTGCCCCGTTTTCCTGACGCTTTCCCTGTTTGCGCCCGATATGCAGCCGATAGCCGAAATTTCCTAAAAATACGGACAACTGCTGCATTTTTTCCGGATCCGGGTTATCGTGTACGCGGTATAAAAACGGCTCCTCCAGCCAGTAAAAATGCTGTGCCACCGTCTCGTTTGCCGCCAGCATAAAATCCTCAATCAGCTTCGTCGCGTCGTTTCGCTCATGCGGGTGAATCGACAGCGGCTCGCCGTTTTCATCCAGTTCGATCTTGCTTTCCGGAAAATCAAAATCCACCGCGCCGCGCTCTTTTCGTTTCTGCCGAAGCACCTTCGAAAGCTTCGCCATCTCTGTAAGCATCGGCGCTTCGTCGCGGTATGCTTCCCAAAGGGCTTCGTCGCCGTCCAGAATTTTTTGTACCTGCGTATAGCTCATGCGCTTGTCCACACGGATCACAGATTCCACAATCTCATAATTGCCGATAGTTCCGCCCTTGTCCACTTCCATCAGGCACGACAGCGCCAGTCGGTCTTCCCCGGCATTTAGCGAGCAGCACCCGTTGGACAGCTCCTTGGGAAGCATGGGAATCACGCGATCCGGCAGATAAACGCTCGTTCCCCGTTCCTTTGCCTCCCAGTCCAGCGCAGAATTTTCCTGCACATAGTCTGCAACGTCCGCAATATGAACACCCAGCAGCCATCTGCCGTCTTTTTCTTCAAGGCTGACTGCATCATCCAGGTCCCGCGCGTCCTCGCCGTCGATCGTTACCATCCGTACCGCCCGAAGATCGCGCCGCATCGCGCAATCTGTCTCGCTGACCGGCTTGGAGACGCGCTGCGCCTGATTCAATACCTTTTCCGAAAATTCATCCGGAATGCCAAGGGCACGCACAACAGAGAGCATGTCGATGCCCGGCTCATCTCTTCCGCCCAGCACCTCTATAATCTCGCCCTCCGGACTTTTGCCCTCTTCCCGGCTCTCGATATATTCTGCAACGACCTTCGCACCGTCATAGGCGTCCTTTTTCTTTTCCCGCGGGATAAAAATATCCGGCATAATGCCTCCGCCACCATATACGGTACGTTTCAACTTCTTAGTGGAGTTCTTCAATGAATCAGGAAAATGGATACTGTCGGCATGCATCATTTCTCCACGGTTGAAGCGATCTACCAGTTCCATATTGTATTTCTCCTGGCCGTCATCTTTACTAAGGCCTCTGCCGTCCAGATTGGCTGTATGGTCGTACGGTTTCTGGATGCAACGTCCGGATGGGGTGTAATAACGGGCGATAGTCAAGCGGATCATAGAGCCATCGGGCAATTCGATGGGACGTTGTACCAACCCTTTACCAAAAGTACGGCGACCTACAACTACGCCTCTGTCCCAGTCTTGTATGGCACCGGTTACGATTTCACTTGCTGAAGCGGAGTATTCGTCTACCAGCACAATGAGGCGTCCGTTTTTGAAGTTGCCTGTGCCTTTGGCATAGAAATTACTACGCTGAGAGGTTCTTCCTTCGGTATATACAATCAGCTCTTTTTGTTGCAGGAACTCGTTGGCAAGATCAATTGCTGCATTCAAATAGCCGCCACCGTTGCCTTGCAGGTCAAGTATCAGGTCTTTCATTCCTTGCTTCTGTAGTTCTTTGAGGGCGGCGGTAAATTCTTCGGCGGTAGTGGCACCAAAGCGGTTGATACGAATATAACCGGTCTTGGGCTGTATCATATACGAAGCGTCCAAACTTAGAATGGGTATTTTATCCCGTTTTACAGTGAAGTATAAGGGATCGTTCACTCCGCGACGGACAATGGTTAGTTTTACTTCTGAGTCTTTCGGGCCGCGCAGGCGTGTCATTATATCTTCTGTGGACATTTTTACACCGGCAATAGCGCTGTCGTTCACGGCAATGATGCGGTCACCGGCAAGGATACCGACTTTCTCGGAAGGTCCGTTGCTGACAGGCTGTACCACCAACAGGGTGTCTTCTATCATCTGGAATTGTACTCCGATACCCTCGAAGTTACCTTGGAGCGGTTCGTTCATTTTCTTCACTTCCTCTGCGTCCGAGTAAGTAGAGTGCGGATCGAGTTGTGCCAACATCTTGATGATGGCTTCTTCTACCAACTTGTCTTCATCTACTTTGTCGACATAGAAATTGGAGATTGCAAACTCTGCCATTTGCAACTTACGCATAGCAGCCGAACCGAAGTTCTGAGCTTTTACTGTAAGTATTGTCCCCAGACAAACTAAGAGGACGTATATTTTCATTCTATTCATAATCTTACTTTATATAATATAATTGCCGGATACGTCTACATCATTCTCAACTCTCCATTCTCAACTCTCAACTTCTTCAACTCCATGAATCTCTTCAATGCTTCCAGATAGTAGTAGTCGGCATAGTTTAGCGGAGTGT
>OHZK01000253.1_pt1 | contig 30915 bp, 23 predicted proteins | sample 1580401 | NCBI WGS metagenome assembly OHZK01 (sample SAMEA3882530, study PRJEB24775) | human gut metagenome | biome: human-associated habitat; feature: intestine environment; material: feces | place: Netherlands | collected 2009/2010
CTGCCGCACCTCGCTCGCCGTATCGGCACTTAGAATTATGCGGTATTGCCTTATAATCCGGGCGTATTATCTGCCTCTAAAATGGCGTCGTTTTCTTCTTTATACTTGGCTGCGGTATCGCTGTCCAGCACATACACATTCACGGCAATCACTGCATTATCAACGCTTTCGGAGTAAGTCTCGTAATACAGGTCAATAAATGCGCTCCCCGTCATCATGGCTGTGCCGGTATCTGCCGCATAAGCATAACCGTACACAAACCGGCCGTCTGCGGAGGTAATATACATCAGGCTGCCATAGGGAATCACATTGGGGTTGACCGCCACCGTACCATAGGTCAGCCGCCGCCCCGAAGATCCTTTTGCCGTCGGCGATGCCGAATACCCGGTGGAACGCTGTGCGGTATAAGTCGCCGCAATGCCCTCGCATGGTTTGCCGTCCACGATCTCGGGGCCCACGAAGGAGCTGACAGGTGCCTGCTCGTCATATTGTTTTATAATGGTGGGCACCATTTCTATCACAGTTTCGCGGTTCGTTTCTGTTGTGTCAGTCAGTTCGCCATCCACATAGGTTTCCCGGTAGCTCACGCTGCACAGGCCGTCGCTGCCCTGCTGGATCAGCTGTTCTTTGCTCTGTTTGCGGTAGAACAGGCTGGTTTCCACATACTGGGTCTCAGTGGGAATCACTTCGTCCTGAGTGTATTCTTCATAGCGCACCCGCTGGATGGTCACCATGGTGTTTTCCTGGGCCGGGGTATCCAGCGCAGGCTCAATCCAGTCATCTGGGCCAAGGGTAATGCCGGCTTCCGCCAGAACATCTCCCACGGTGCCGCCGGTCACCACAACCTCCTGCACACCGCCGTCCACCGTGACGGGCACGGTGTAAGCGCGCAGGATGTGGATCTGGTCAAGGCCTGCATCCTCGGTAATTTCCAGCTCGTCCTCGGTATCGGGTGCCTCAATGCCGGCTTGCTGCATCAGCGTTTTGATATCATGCGCCGAGGTGATAGCCATGCCCTGTGCACCGTGGGTATCGGTAATTTTAACCACATGCAGCTGGCTGCCGGTGAAGGCCACACAGCCCGCCAGCGCCCCCAGGCTTGCCAGCAGAGTTGCCCACCGCGGCAACCCTAGCGCGGCACGGCGCCGGATATGCTCTTTTGTTTTTGTTGATAACATAAGTTCCCCTTCCACATCAAGTCCAACTGCCTGAACGGGCAGGCACTATGTTCCTGACTGTAACAGAAAACACGTCATAAAAAATGTCGGCCCAAAATGAGCCGACATAATAAGAATCGGATTGAATAAATCAGCGCTTGCTGAACTTATGCGGCGCAGAGGATGCGGTATTGATATTTCAGTCTTTGCGTTTTCGAATTGAAATAATAACACAAAATCGTAGGTTTCGCAAGTCTTTTGACAAAATAGCCGCACTTGTAACAAAAATCGACTATGTGCCTTGCTTCTTTTGTGCTTCTTACCCATGGCAGCTCAGGGCGATGGAAAGAGTTGCGGGGTTGCAAGGCACACCTAAATTAAATCGGAGGATTCGATTATGAATGAATTTGATTTTAGTGTTTTAACTGCGGGCGAGCCTGCACAGTTTGGAAAATACGGCAGTCTGCGGCTGCGCTATCTGAAAGAAAACAAGCCTACACTATATCAGGCTTTGCTACAAGGTCATTTGCTCAATGCTCACCTAAACGAGATTGACCAACAGGCCCATGAAGTGGTGGAGCAAATCGCGCAGCAGCTTATCCGTAGCGAACAGTTTGACGAATCGGTCAAGCCATCGAATCTTATTCTGTGGGTGCAAAGATGAATTCTTTCAAGGATATTGCCGAAGAAACTATTATGCGTGACTTGATTTATTGCTAATTTGAGAATTGTCGGATGCCCTGCTACGGTGAGAGCATCCGATTTTGTTTTTACTCAATTCATTGCGTTGTCTCTACATTGCCAAACCGTCAAAATCACTTGCTTAGCTCTTCTATGTGGGTGCTTATATAGTTTAGGAATAAGGTGGCACTTTCTAATATATTAGAAAATGTTTCTGTATAATTTTCCTTTTGGATATCAAATACCTTTGATATTTTTTGATAACTCTTTCCTTTTCTATGTCCTGTTCCGCTAGAGCGTAGTTCTTGTAAATTTCTTAAAAACTTAATATGGTCTTGATAGCCTGTAAGTTGTTTCTCTTGAAACCATACTTCCAACTTTGATATACTCCCCACAAGTTTCTCATATGTACCCGTCAAATGTGAAACAATTTCTTTTTCATTTAATGAATCTAACAACACCTTCACCAAAGATAGCACTAACATATCCATTTCAACAATCGAATTGTTGATTGGAATACGAAGCCCTTCAAAATTGTACCGATCCTGCTCATCAAGTTCTAGAAACAAGGGCCATCCTGCTTTTTCAGCAAATTGACGATTTGTCTTTACATAAGTATTTTTGAAAACGAAATCCTGTGATTGGGAACTGGCCGGTAATGCCATAAAGTCTCTCTTAAACTTTGTTGTACTTAGTTTTGCATCAAGAGCCTTATTAAATCCTCTCCAATAATACTGCTCTTGTTCACTTGGCAAGTTCCTACCCAAATCACCAAGATAAGCCGAAACATAACCCGTATTTTGGTTATCAATATACAATGACCATAACGTACCACATCGTATAATTCCATCATCAACTTTATATTTTTCCGGGTTTGAATAGTACTTACTTAAAACAGCGGAGTCAAAGAATATGGGTGTCAGATAATGTGGAGCATCAGGGTTAGCTCCAAAATAATTACTCAATTTACTCGGATCACAAGTATAGTGTAATTCTCTACCATTGTCATCAACACCAACAATAAACTCAATATACTGCTTCTTTTCATTGTATGGCCAAATATTGCAGTCTTTTAGTTTGCATCCAAAAAGTACTTTTTTCCCGAATAAAATAGAAAAGTTTTCTTCCTGAATTCCATTGTGTCCTCTACCTATATTCACCGTGTAAAAAACAGTATTGTCATCATTTCGATAATCGAAGCTATCCGTTGGGAAAATATCTTCTACAATATCGGTGCATCTGCTATCAATATGTATAATGAGTGCCATATTCTTTATTGCAAGATAGCTTTTGAGATACCTCTTATGTATGCTAACCAAATTATCATCAGAGATTTTTACAACAGAAGTATCGTTCTCCAAGTCTACGTACTCTTTAGACTGCGAGTTATAATATAGGTTAAAAAGGAATCTAAATTCTTCCACAATTTCTATATTATCTCTTGCCAAGTCATTATAATCTCTTTTGATAACTAATGGCTCTATACTCGCATTATTTCCCCACTTATAATACGCGGCTTCTCCAGAATCCCATGCTCCATTAACAGTAACTCCTGGGCGCAATAAGCCGTAAGCATCGTAGGTATCTGTTTTTAATTGTTCTTCTGTCCTATCAGCTGGAACAAGGTAGCTTTGAAAAAATATATCCCACTTGTCATCTTTTCTTCCTCCATATACAGGTACGAATATTCCTTTATCCCAATCGTTTTCAATCCATTCTCTAATTGAGACTTGATAAATATAGCTCTTATCCAACGTAAAGTTTCCTCCCATTCCACCTACTAATTGTAATTAAATTTTACTGTACATTCTGTGAGTCGTCAATCCTCCCACATCAACTTTTCTTTGATACATATCGTTCGCCAACTTTTCGGGGAATAGTACGAGCAAGCACGGCATTTGGTACACCAAACGCCCATTTGTTGGGGGAACCCCCAATCCCCGGACACAAGCGGGAGATGTCATAATTTGCCTTATGAGAAGATCGGCAAAAACGATCCTGTTTGCATTGCCGATGAAGTGCCGTTTGAGATTCCGGAGAGTTGGGAGTGGTGTCGAATAGGAGAATTGTTTTTTCTTCAGGCCGGGAAAAACATCTCATCTTCATCCATAAGCGAAAAGCCATTTGCAAATGCTATTCCCTGCTATGGTGGAAATGGTATACGAGGATATGTTAAGAGTTCAAATCGCAGTGGTGATTATCCTATTATTGGTCGGCAAGGTGCGTTATGTGGCAATATTAACAGGGCAACAGGTGATTTTTACGCAACCGAACACGCGGTATGTGTTACAACATTTTCAAACACAAATGTTTCATGGGCCTGTGTGTTTCTCAAAGCACTTAATCTCAACCAATACGCTACAGCAACTGCACAGCCCGGACTTGCTGTAGGAACTATAAATAGGGTATTGATTCCAGTTCCGCCCGTTACAGAGCAAAGGCGAATCACTGAAAAATTGTATCTGCTTGAGCCATTATTAGCTTCCTATGAAAGTACACACGATTTAATCATTAATCAACAACATGATTTTCCCGAACAACTAAAAAAATCAATCCTTCAAGAAGCTGTTCAAGGCAAGCTCGTTTCCCAAGACCCTACCGACGAACCCGCTTCCGTCCTTTTGGAGCGAATCTGCGCAGAAAAAGAACAGCTTATCAAATCTGGCAAAATCAAGCGTGACAAGCACGAATCCGTCATTTTTAGGCGGGATAATTCTTATTATGAGAGAGTAGACGGAATAGAACGTTGTATCGATGATGAAATACCGTTTGAAATTCCAGATAGTTGGGAATGGGTGCGGCTAAAAAATATCGTCAACGTCGTTTCTGCAAGGCGTGTGCATCAATCCGATTGGAAAGAATCCGGAGTACCTTTTTATAGGGCAAGAGAAATTGCAAAACTTGCTGATGATGGATATGTAGATAATGAACTCTTTATTTCGGAAAATCTATATAACGAATTTTCTAAAAGTGGCGCACCTCAATCTGGTGATTTGATGGTGACCGCAGTCGGAACTTTAGGTAAAGTATACATTGTTCAGCAAACAGACAAATTCTACTATAAAGACGCCAGTGTTATTTGCTTTATGAATTTTGGAAAGTTGAATCCAGAGTACTTGAAGTTAATAATGATGTCTCCTTTCATGGTATCTGCTATAAAAGACCACTCTACTGGAACAACGGTGGGAACAATAACATTAGTAACTGCAAATGAGTATTTAGTCCCTGTACCGCCGTTCTTAGAGCAGACGCGGATAGTCGCCCATTTTCAAAAACTTAATCATTTAATAAATGCTTGCAATATGTAATGTTGCTACCGTTCTGATAAGGATATTTACTAACTAAACATTCAACATTTAATGTTCTACAATCATGGTGAAGGGAGGTCTTTCACCATGATTGTAGAATTCGAAAGACATTTAAGATGTACAAACCTTGCGGAAAACACCGTTAAATCGTATCTGTTTGCAGTAAGGCAATTTCACGAAAGATACGATTCCGTGACAAAACGCTGCTTGAAAGAACATAAAGCGTGGCTTATTGAGCAGTACAAGCCCAAAACCGTAAATTTGCGTATACGGGCCATCAACTGCTACTTGGAGAGCATTGGAAAAAGTTCATGGGCGTTATCTTCTGTAAAAGTACAACAGAAAGCATTTTTAGAAAATGTCATCAGCGAAGCGGATTATACATATTTTAAGAACTGCTTAAAGCGTGATGGCAATTTGCTTTGGTATTTCGTTATTCGTTTTTTAGCTGCCACCGGTGCGCGCGTCAGTGAACTGGTACAAATCAAAGTCGAGCATATCAAGTTGGGGCATCTTGATTTGTATTCAAAAGGTGGAAAACTGCGCCGCATTTATATTCCGAAAACACTGCAAGAGGAAGCCCTCGCATGGCTAAATGAAATCCACCGAGACAGCGGTTTTATCTTTTTAAACCGCTTTGGTGAGCGGATTACCACCAGAGGAATCTCCGGTCAACTCAAAAAATTGGCAGTGCAATATGGCATTGATCCCGCCGTAGTTTATCCGCATTCTTTCCGTCATCGCTTTGCTAAAAGCTTTTTGGAAAGATGCAGCGACATTGCCTTTCTTGCCGATTTGATGGGGCATGAAAGCATTGAAACTACGCGCATTTATCTGCGTAAAACGGCAACTGAACAAAGGGCGTTAGTTGACAATATTGTAAATTGGTAAAAGCAAGGGATGTGCTCATGCATTGAAGCACATCCCTTGCTTTAAGCCATATAATCAATCTTTTTGTGTAGTTGAGTTACCGCGTTATAGATTCTAATCTGTTCTTTCTGAGGCGGGATAGGAATTAAATAATTTCTAAGATAATTAAGCGATACAAACGCTTGAACTCCGCCAGTCGCATCTTTTTTCATATATGTCTGTGCATATTCAAAAAATATGTATGCGTAGTCCATACTTATATTGTTGGTGATTTTCTTAAATAAAGCCATATTCTTTATACTAAATTCTTGATTTCCATGATAAAGAACAGGATTTCCTATACTCCCTATCATAGCAAATAAAATGTCTCCATCATCAACTTTGGAACGCTGTTTGATTGACAAGTGATCTTCGAGAGAAATAAGCTTTGCAGTTGAAAAATCGAGATAACCATTGGAAAGATTTTTGCTTGTAATTAGTGGAATGCCATGTTCCACATACTTAGGCGTGTCATGGGTTCCGTCTCGAACATCTATACAACTTTTAATTCTTGCCCAGCACCAGTTATCTGGAATTTCAAATGGTATTTCATCGTCGATACAGCGTTCTATTCCGTCCACTCTCTCATAATAAGAATTATCCCGCCTAAAAATGACGGATTCGTGCTTATCACGCTTGATTTTGCCGGATTTGATGAGGTGTTCTTTCTCTGCGCGGATACACTCCAAAAGGACGGATGCGGGTTCATCGGTGGGGTCTTGAGGAACGAGTTTTCCTTGGACGGCATATTGTAAAATGGATTTTTTCAACCGCGTTGGGAAGCCTTCATTTAACAAAGAAGCTTCATTGTATGTTTTATTATAAGCGGATAGTTTAGGCTTAAGGTCATTAAGTCTTTTGCAAATTCTTTCTTGTTCCCTTAATGGGGGAAGAGGAATCATCAGCGCATCCAAACTTTCGGAATTAAGGGTATTACCTTTGATAGCTGTTTTCGTTTGACCAGATTGCGATATAAGGGGAATTATGTAAAACAAGTAATTCGTTATGATAGCATCATTATCAACAAACGGATAAATTGAAATAATAGCCTCGTTATGATACGCGTCAATTCCTAAAAGCGAAACCTTTCCTACCGTAAGCTTAAAGCTCATTAAAAGTGTTCCCGCCTTGCTAATACGTTTCCTAAAAGTCTTTTCGGCTGCATATTCGTTAACCATTTCTTTCGTTGAAAGAATGGTACTATCGGCGTTCATATCGGCAATAGACACCCATGGGTAAACAGGTTCAGTCCAATATTCTGACTCCTTGCGTGGTGGTGTTTTACCCATCGAATAGGATACGAGGTTTTTGAACCTCACCCACTCCCAACTCTCCGGGATATCAAACGGTACTTCATCGGCAATGCAGACAGGTTCATTTTTGCCGATCTTCTCATAAGGCAAATTATCGGCTCCACGAAAAATTACAGAGGGGTTCTTCTCTTTCTTGATTTTTCCCTCTTTGATGAGTTTTTCTTTCTCCGCACGGATGCGTTCCAGCAGGACGGAGGCTGGTTCGTCGTTGGGGTCCTGCGGAACCAGCTTGCCTTGCACCGCCATCTGCAAGATTGAATTTTTCAGTTGCTGCCCGGTCATAACTTCTCCTTACACATTTTGCAGTCGGTTCAAAAGGTCGGCTATCAGCTGCGGTTCTTCTAGCAGTGTGATACCAAAGCACTTTTTACCGGCATCTTTCAGCGAGGCCCCAATGTGGTACGCTGTCGTTCCGTCCAAAATCAAGAAGCGGTCATGGAACACCTGCGTTCTTGTCACTTCCAGTGTCGGATACTGCGCATTAAACTGGGCAACGTCCTGATTTGTCAGCCGCGCACTTGCGTAAGTATAGCACTTTACGCGCACATTGGGCTGTTTCTTGGCAAGCAAATTCAGCGTATTGACGTCCACATAACCGTCTATCAGAACGATTTCTCTTTCTGCCTTTTGAATCAGCGAAACCAGCAGGCTGAACGCATCATAAATCTGCCCATCAAAGAAGATTTTCTGCTGCGACTCGGCATGGTCGTCGATGTACCGGAACACTTTGTCAAAGCGCTCGTCCGTGCTTTTTTGATATTCAAGCTGTTTCAGTTCAATATTGCTGATACGCTCAAACAAAAGCGCATTATTGGCAATAAAGCGGCGCATCTCCACAAATGTGTTCATAATGCGAATCGACATTTGAACCGCGACATCGCTGCGCAGTACGCCGGACAGCATGGCAATTCCCTGTTCCGTAAAGGCATACGGCAGATACCGACGACCACCGCGCCCGTTTGAGGTCACAAGTTGTGACCTCAAAGCTACATATTCTTCCGCCGTCAGTTGAAAACGGAAGTTTTCCGGGAAGCGCTCAATGTTTCTGCTTACCGCCTGATTGAACACTTTTGTTTCCACCTGATACAAAGCCGCCAAATCACTGTCCAGCATGACCTGCTGGCCGCGAATCACATAGACAAGGCTGCGCAAGTCGGTTTCATTCATAACCGCAGGAATCAGCGATTTTTCTGCTTTTGCTTGTATCTCGCTCATGTTTTGTACTCCTATTTTGAGGTTCCAAATTGGAACCTCAAATCAATCTTGTGCGTCCAAATCAATGCCGAGGATTTCCGTAATCTGCGCAAGAATCCTGTCAATATCGGCATTCAGGCTGGCGCGCTTTTCCTGATACTGCTGAATCAGTTCTTTCGGCGGCAGGATTTCTTCTTCCTCGTGCGGGTAGCCGCAAAGGTCAATGTTATAGTTGCGGTCTTTGATTTCCTGCAAAGTATACTTTTTTGCCTTGTCAAAGCCGTCCTGCTGAATCGGTGCGCGGCCATGCCACCATGCAACCGCCGGGGCAAAATGCTCCAGCTTCATGGGCTTTGTTTTGCTGAAATGCTTGTAGCCCTCCGGCATATCCAAACGGTAAAACCATGTTTCCTCTGTCGAGCCGGTACGGTCAAAGAACAAAATATTGGTCGTGATGGATGTATACGGAGAGAACACGCTGCCCGGCATACGAATGATCGTATGCACATTAAATTCCGAGAACAACTTTGTTTTGATGGCAACCTTTGCGTTATCCGTACCGAACAGAAAACCGTCCGGCAGAATAACGGCAGCTCGTCCGTTTTCCTTCAAGCGGTACATAATGACCGACATAAAGAGGTCTGCCGTTTCGCTGCTGGCGAGGTCAGATGGGAAATGGTTCTTTACCTCCGCCTTTTCCGAGCCGCCGTAGGGTGGATTCATCAGAATCACATCGACCTGATCGTCCTCGGTGTAGTCCAGCACGTCGCGCAGCAGGGTGTTGTCGTGGAACACCTGCGGCACGTCCAAATCATGCAACAGCATATTTGTGATGCAAAGCATATAGGGAAACTGCTTTTTCTCGATGCCGTAAATAGAGTTGGCGTACTTTTCTTCGTCTTCTGTGGTTTTGACTTTTTTCTTCAGTTCTTTCAGCCAGCTTGTGATAAATCCGCCCGTGCCGCAGGCAAAGTCTGCCATCGTTTCCCCGATTTGCGGGTCGATCATCTGCGCCATAAAATCTGTTACTGCGCGGGGCGTGTAAAATTCACCAGCCGAGCCAGCGCTTTGCAATTCCTTTAGAATTGTCTCGTAAATTTCGCCAAAGGCGTGGCTTTCCTCATAATCGGTGAGGTCGAGTTCATCAATGACGCCAATGACCTGTCGCAGAAGCACCCCGTCTTTCATATAGTTGTTGGCATCTGCAAAAGTCGTCTGCACAATGGCTTTTTTGATGGGTGTGGACGCATCGACTGGTAGATTTTTCAGCGTCGGAAACAGCGTATTATTGACAAAATCCAACAGCGTATCGCCAGTCATACTCTGTCCATTTTCATCATGCGCCCATTTGCGCCAACGGCAAGGCTCCGGAATAATTGACTGATAGTTATCGTCCGACCATTCCCAGTCCTGCTCCTTTGCGTCATACACTTTCAAGAAGAGCATCCACGCGATTTGCTCAATGCGTTGCGCATCGCCGTTGATACCGGCGTCATTGCGCATGATATCGCGCACTCTCTTTACAAAGTTAGACATATTTCCCATTTGTTATGCTGCTCCTCCATCGTAGATTGCCTGTTCCAGCTCCTTGACGGCTTTCAGGTAGCCGTCCTTGCCGCCAAAGTAAGAGGCAATCTTCTGCGGTTTGCCCATCTGCATAAAGGGGTCAAGCCGCAGTATTTCTGTCTTTTCTATTTCGTAGATGCCGGTATTCATGTACTTGTCCAGCAAAGCCTCCAAAACCGTTCTTGCCGCGCCGCTGTACCTGTTGAGGAAATCTTTTTTCTTCACATTTTCGGCTCGTTCGCGGCGGGTCAAGGGCTTCTTGTCAAAAGCGACATGGCAGATAAAGTCAAAATCATCCACATCAGACATACCTTGGTCGGCCTTTATCGCTTCAAGGTCGATGCCCTGATTGCGCAAAAGTTCCCGGATGGTTTCCTTTTTATCCTCTGCCGACCACCGGCGAATAAAGTTATCCAGCGAAGCGTATGCGCCACGGATATTTTCCTTTGTGTAGTCGATGATGCTTTCCTGTTTCAGCAGTTTGCCGCTTGCATCGTATACGGAGACGGTCTTGTAAATCACTTCCACGCGGCAGCCGTTTTTATCCACAATCGGCTTCGGATTTTTCGGGTCAACCGGCGGGTCAAGGGTGTCCGGGCCGGGCTTAGGCGGCGTCTGTGGGGTATCTTTGTTGGGGTCGTAGTCATCGTTCATTTCGATAGGACCATCCCATTCCGGGTCAGCAAACAGGCGGCTGACATTGCGGAAGTCCATGACAACGAAATGCGTTTTTCCCTCTTTCTCTCTTAAACGAGTACCACGACCAATAATCTGCTTGAACTCCGTCATCGAGCCGATCATTTCATCCAAAACAATCAGCTTTGTCATTTTGCAGTCCGAGCCTGTGGAGAGCAACTTCGAGGTGGTCGCAATCACAGGATACTTTGCGGAAACGGAAATAAAGTAGTCCAGCTTGCTCTTGCCGTAGGTGTCGCTGCCGGTGATGCGCACCACATAATCAGGGTTCTGCTTTACCATATCGGTGTTCTGATTCACCAGTGCAACGCGCATTCGCTCTGCTGCGTCCTCTGTTGCGCAGAACACGATGGTCTTTGCCATGCGGTCTGTGCTTTTCAGGTAGCGCGTGATTTCAGCGGCAACCTGTTCGATACGGTCTTGTATGATAATGTTGTAATCGTAGTCGCTGTTGGTGTAGATTCTATCCTCGATTTCGTTGCCGTAAATATCGCGCTGCCCCTTGCGCGGACGCCAGCCCTCACCGATGTCAGTCATAATATTGATGACCTTGAACGGTGCGAGGAAGCCGTCCTCGATCCCCTCTTTCAGGCTGTATGTATAAATCGGCTCACCGAAATAATCAATATTGGAAATGTACTTCGTTTCCTTGGGCGTTGCAGTCATACCGATTTGCGTTGCCGAGGAGAAATATTCCAAAATTTTGCGCCAGTTGCTCTCCTTTTTCGCAGAACCACGGTGACATTCATCAACAATAATCAGGTCGAAGAAATCCGGGCGGAACAACTGCGACAGCTTTGCAAGTGCATTTTCATTTTCTTCTTCCTGATCGTCGTTGTTGCCCGCAAGCTGCTGATACAGCGAGAAATAGACCTGATACGAGGTAATCGTGCTAGGGTCATCTTTGGCAAAGTTCACCTTATGAATGACTTTCTCCAGTGGGGCAAAGTCCTGCTGAATCGACTGGTCAACAAGGTTGTTGCGGTCAGCCAAGTACAGGATTTTCTTCTTCATGCCGCTTTTCAGTAGGCGGTATACGATTTGGAAGGCCGTGTAGGTTTTGCCTGTACCGGTGGCCATAACCAACAGAATACGGTTTTGCCCTCTTGCGATAGCGTCCACTGTGCGATTGATGGCAATGCGCTGGTAGTAGCGGGGCGGGTAGGTGTTCTGGCTGCTGTAATACGGCTGTGCTATGATTTTCTCCTGTTCGGGTGTCAATCCTGCGCCGCCGTTTGCGCCTGCCTTGTAGCGCTGAATTAGCTCCTGCTCCGTGGGGAATTCGTCAAGGTCAAACTCGCGCTCTTTACCGGTCATGAAGTCATGCTCCATAAAGCCGTCACCGTTTGAACTGTATGCAAACGGTACATCCAGCATTTGGGCATACGTCATGGCCTGCTGCAAGCCATACGAAACCGCATGATTGTTGTCTTTGGCTTCCACAATGGCAATCGGATTATTGGCACTCACATAAAGCACATAGTCCGCACGCTTCGGCTTTTCACGAATGACAAGGTTGCCTTTAAGGTTGATGCGACCATCTGTCACTTTGGTTTCCATTGTGATGTGCTGAATATTCCACTGTGCTGTAATGGCAGGGGTGATGTAGTGGAGTTTGATATCTTCCTCCGACATCTGCTTTTTTGAGATCACATCCATACAGACAGCCTCCTTCATGCGGATTTTGCGGCAACTTCCCGATAGCAAATATTATCGGAAGTTACAGACAAAAAGTTTTAACTTCTTGTGTTAGGGTATACTTTCTCTAAATATCACTATACCATAAATCCGACAGCACATCAACCGCAGGTTGCTGCGCTGTGAAAGTTTTTATGTGATTTTTCTTTGATAGTTGGAGTCTTAGGGTACATCCTAACAAGGACATTTTGCTGGCATGACAGCAAAATGACATGCTTGCTCGTACTGTGCCACCCTGTTGTGGCACAGTACGCAGCCACCTAAAGTTTGCATACATTTTCTTTTCAAATCGCTTATCAGCAGCCAAACAATTTGCAGTAAAAGGGTCTTAGGGTTCACCCTAACAAGGGCGTTTTGATATTGTGATATCACAATGCCGTGCTTGCTCGTACTGTACCGCCTCACTACAGCACAGTACGAAGCCATCTGAAAAAGCATTTTTCCATCAAGAAGGCAAGATGCCCTGTTCCTAAAGATAGGGGCATCTTGCCTTCTTCCTTTATGCTTCGGGCAGCGCCCATACCCACTGTTTGCTGATTTTGGTTGAGGTCACACCTAATTCATATCGCGCATTGCGCAAGGTCTTGGGGCGTATCCCTGCCTGTTGTGCGGCTGCTTCAATCTCTGTTTGCGGCAGCGGGCCGTCCGCCAATACTTCTTTCAGAAAGCTCTGCGCCTCGCGCAGCTTATGCCCTCGGCTGCTGCCGGAAAGCAGTTCGTCCACACTGATGTCATACGGTCCTGCCCATTGAAAGCCCTGCTCTGGGTCAAGACGAAAGGCAACAGCCCCGCCCTCCGGGGCCAGTGAGCTTTTTGCCGGGCAGACAACACGCAATGTGGGGTCATCCTTGATACGCCCTACTACCAGCACACTCCTTGCAGCCGCCTGAAAATCAATAGACCCTAACCCGCGATAGCTGGATTTCTCGCCGCTGTTCTTGTTCATGTGCCCAATCAGAAGAATGGCACATCCATACTTTTCAGCCAGCTTTGCAATTCTGTACATCAGTGGTCTGATTTCATTTGCACGGTGCATATCTACACTTGCGCCGATATACCCTTGAATTGGATCCAACACCACCAACCGTGCGCCGGTTTGTTCTATTGCCTGTTCCAGCCGGTCATCGTCCAGTGTCAGCACCCTGTCGAAATCGTCAATTATCATCACCCTTGCACAATCTGCGCCCGCTGCCACAAGGCGCGGCTTGATGGTATCGGATAGACCGTCCTCTGCCGTCTGATAAATGACATTGACCGGCTCCATTGGCGGCGCTCCCTCCCACACAGGCTTGCCGGTTGTCAGCGCTGCGATGATTTGCAGCGCCAGTGTGGTTTTTCCCTCGCCGGGGTCGCCCTGTAAAATTGTGATTTTCCCCAGCGGGATAAACGGATACAGCAGCCATTTTACTGCCTCTATCGGAATTGTATCCATAGAGATCAGCTTTACATGATTTCTTTGCATAAGCCCCACTTTCTTCTTCAAAAATGGCGGCTGCTGTGGTAGAATATCAGTGGTGCCTGATAGTTACACACAGCAGCCGCTGTTGGTACTGTCTTTCATCGGGAGCGTTTACCCCTGCACGGGTAAACGCTCTTTTTGTTGTTCAACTTTTTCCCTCGTCATTGAAATAGCCGATTTCTTCCCAAACCTTGCGGTCAGGGCAGTAATAGTTATACTCATTTGATCCGTCCAGCTTGATTGCATAGCCAAACTTGAATGCGCCCTGCTGTAAGCCAACTCTTACATACTGCGCATCCTTGTGCATAGCTTTTGCAATTTCCGTTACAGGCACATTTCTGCCGGTAAAAGCCGGCATTGCCGTATAGGTCTGCCTCTCAACCATTTCTTACACCTCCCTCTGCTTGTGATTGCCTTTCAGCAATTTCATTATACGCAGTATTATTGCATATGTCAATATTGTATGCGCAAATCATTTGCGTATTAATTTTCAAACATGCTTGATTTCTTCGCATGTATATGGTAGTATTAAGGCGAGGTGAGAAGCCATGAATCTTACAAATGAACAAATCGGGCAGCGAATCAAGGCTGTCCGCTCAGAAAAGAATCTGACACAAACCCAGCTTGCACAGCTTTTAGGGAAAAGTCTGCGCACCGTGCAAAGCTACGAAAGCGGCGAAAGCCGGATTTTACTGGATACTGTAACCACTATCGCACACGCTTTAGGCGTAACGCCCGCATATCTGCTGGGCGTAAGCGAGCCGCAAATCAAGCTGAATACCCTTGCCGATGTGGTTACTGTACTTTATGAGTTAAACAAGAAGCAAGAACTTCACTTCGACATTGACATTACCCACGAGCGCTGTGATGACGGCAATTTTACCGCTTCACTGAAATTCCGCGCCACAGACCCGGATGCCACTCTGAACGAAACGCTCTGCTTTTTGCTGGAACAGTTTTCTTTTGAACGCTCTTGGAGCGAGGAGTACTGGCATGACCCCAGCCGTCTTACCGGCTTCACAAATGAAAAAATCGCACAATATGCCAACAAACCATTGACCGACAAACCCTTGTACACTGCCGATTTAAGCAAATACGACATGGCAGAATTAAAGAATATGACCAAGGAACAGTTGGACAGTCTGAAATAATGTTGATAAGAGGTCATTCCTCTTTATCATAGAATGTGCCTGAGCGAAAGGAAGTTTGATAATAACATGAGATTACCCAATGGCTACGGCAGCGTAGTCAAAATGTCCGGAAAACGCAGAAAACCTTACATGGTACGCAAAACCATCGGCTGGCATTTAGACGAGACCAAAGGCAGGCAGATTCAGGATTTTCAGATTATCGGCTATGCCGAAACCCGCGCCGAGGGTCTGAGAATGCTGGCTGAATACAATCAGAATCCCTATGATGTTAATGTTGCTAAAGTCACCTTTTCCGAGGTCTACGAGCGCTGGTCAAAGTATAAGTATCCCATCATATCCGACTCCAATGCAAAGGGCTACACGGCTTCCTACAAGGTCTGTGGTATCTTGTATGACAAGCCTTTCCGCGAGATCAAACTCTGTGATTTGCAGCTTGTAGTTGACACCTGTGGCAAAAATTATCCCACACTCAAAAAGTTAAAGGGCTTATTCAATCAAGTGTACGAATACGCCATGAAGAACGACATCTGCAACAAAGATTATTCGCAGTATGTTGATCTGACAGGCTACCGTAACAAGAACCCAAACAAGCGCGACCGTAACATCTTCAGCAAAGACGAGTTGGCAAGACTTTGGGCGCACGAGGCTAATCCTTACTGCCAAATCATTTTGATGCTGAATTACAATGCCTGCCGCATCTCGGAATTTCTCGATTTGAAGAAAGAGAATGTCCACCTGAAAGAACAGTACTTTGATGTAGTTGCTGCCAAAACCGAAAACGGCGTCCGCAAAGTGCCGATTGCCGACAAACTGCTGCCATTCTACGAAGCGTGGTTCGAGCGCTCTCCTTGCGAATATCTGCTCTGCACTACCGAGGGGCAGCACCTTGACTACTTCAACTACTGCGACACCTATTGGGATCCGCTGATGGAAGAATACGACATGAAGCACACGCCCCACGACACACGCCATACCTGCATTTCCATGATGGCCGATGCCGGGGTTGCTCCTACCATTCAAAAGAAGATTGCCGGTCATTCCGGCGCTATGAGCCTGACAGAGCGCGTGTACACCCACTTGGACATTCAGACGCTCATTGATGGCATCAACATGATTTGTCCAGTGTAAGGCTTTCTTTTTTACAAATAAAAAGCAGGAGACATTCTCCTTGCGGAAAACATCTCCTGCGATAAGGCTTATGTCGCTGTGGAAGGTTGCTGCATATTCGCTTATTGTGTGCTGCTTTTTCAGCAAGCTCCCAAGCGATTTGCTGCATTCCACGGCTTCAGACACTTCCGATTTTCTGCACACAGTCGTGCAAAAAAGCTGTGAAGCGTTCTGAAAAGTTCGCAAGTAGTGCTGATAATCAGCGCTTGCTGAACTGCGGAGCGCGACGAGCTGCTTTGAGACCGTATTTCTTACGTTCCTTCATACGAGGATCGCGGGTCAGGAAGCCAGCCTTCTTCAGGGTGCTGCGCAGCTCGGGGTCGAACTGCAGCAGAGCGCGGGACAGGCCGTGGCGGATAGCGCCAGCCTGGCCGGAAGTACCGCCGCCGACAACGTTAATCACGATGTCGAACTTGCCATCGGTGTTGGTCAGAGCCAGCGGGCTGCGGACCATCAGCTTCAGGGTTTCCAGGCCGAAGTAATCGTCGATATCACGATTGTTGATGGTAATCTTGCCGGTGCCATTGTAGACGCGGACGCGGGCAACGGAATGCTTACGACGGCCAGTGCCGTAGAAATACTGTTTAGTTTCGTACATCTTCTATTGCCTCCTTATCAAAATTCCACAACTTCGGGCTTCTGGGCAGCATGTGCATGCTCAGCAGTCTTGTAGCAGTGCAGGCGGGTCATAGCCTTAGCGCCCAGGGTGTTGGAAGGAACCATGCCCTTAACAGCGTAGGTCATAGCCTTATCGCTGGCTTCAGCCATCAAGGTCTTATACTGGGTTTCCTTCAGGCCACCGATCCAGCCAGAATGGGTGCGATGATACTTCTTTTCCAGCTTCTTGCCAGTCAGAACAGCTTCGTCGCAGTTAATCACGATGACATGGTCACCGCAGTCAACATTGGGGGTAAAGGTAGTCTTGTTCTTACCACGCAGCAGGACAGCGGCCTGGGCAGCAACGCGGCCGAGCGGTTTGCCGGCAGCATCAATAACATACCACTTGCGGTCGACCATCTCAGCGGGCTTAGCGAGAGTAGTGCTCATGATTTGAATCCTCCATACTTTATAGTGACGCATCCGAATCATTTCGGTTTATTCAAAGCGCAATGCACAGCACGGCACTGCGCTGATTTCGCGCAAGTATGATTTTAGCAAATACGCGCTGTTTCGTCAAGGGATTTTGCAAATAAAATCATTTTATTCTCGCGTAGCTCTTGTTTTCTTGTGTTTTCTCTTGTTTTCTAACGTTTTCGTAAATGGCATTTTACTGTTTTGCCTTTTGCACCTGTTTTTGTGTACCCTGCAGCAAAGTGTTCTGCCCGCTTTGTGCAGTCTGCTGGTTTCCGGTTTTCTCCCCTGCCCTGCTTTGCCAACCAAACTGCGGCGCGGGCGCGGCTTTGTTTTTGCAGCTCCTGTGCGGTGCTTTGATAAAATTCTTCCGATTTGGCTGCGGCTGTTGGCATTGGGCAGCAGGATGTGTTATAATAGCGATGTTTATAGTATCGTCTTAGAGTGTATAAAGGTAAGGTGGAACGGGCATGCAGCGCTTGGAGGGTCTGCTGCGCAAGGCAGTGCAGGATTACGAGATGATCGCACCGGGCGACCGGGTATGCGTTGGTGTTTCCGGCGGGAAGGACAGCGTTGCGCTGACCGTGGCGCTGGGACACCTGCGGCGGTATCTCGGCGTTCCGTTTGAGGTCATGGCGGTCACGCTGGACCCGCGCTTTGGCGGGGTGGAAGCCGACTACCAGCCACTTGCGGACCTGTTCGCGCAGGAAGGCATTCCTTACGAAATACGGCGCACGGATATCGGCCCCGTGGTATTTGATTACCGCAAAGAGCCGAACCCCTGCGCGCTGTGTGCCAAAATGCGGCGCGGGGCACTGCACGCTGCCGCGCAGGAACTTGGCTGCAACAAAGTGGCGCTGGGGCACCACCTGGATGATGCCGTGGAGACTTTTTACATGAACCTTTGGCGGGAAGGCCGTATTGGGTGTTTTTCGCCCGTGACCTATCTGGACCAGCGCAACATTACGCTGATCCGGCCAATGATCTTTGCCACCGAAAGCGAGGTAAAAAGCGCGGTATACCACGCCGGGCTGCCCATCATCAAAAGCCGCTGCCCGGCTGATGGCGCCACAGTGCGCGAACAGACCAAATTGTTTGTGCAGCAGATGAGCCGGGACGACCCGGCTTTCCGTCAGAAAACACTGCACGCTTTGCAGCAAAGCGGCATTGACGGCTGGCGGCCGCTGCATACCGGGCACACGCGGGGCTAGCGTTGTGTTTTGTATCGAAATGGGGTGGATTACAATGACGAACGAACTGTACGAAAAGCATTGTTGGGCATTGGTTGATCTGGATGCTATGCAAAGCAACCTGGCACTGATCCAAAAGACGGTGGGCGCGCCGGTGTGCTGCGTTGTCAAGGCGGACGCTTACGGCCACGGCGCCGCTGTGGCCGGGCCCTGGCTGGAAGAAAACGGTGCAGCCGCTTTTGCGGTCAGCTGCCTGGCCGAAGCGCGGCACCTGCGCCGCCACGGGATCAGTAAACCCATCTTGATCCTGGGCTACACCGACCCGCTGCAGGTGGATCAGCTGGCGTTCAACTGCATTACCCAGACCGTCTATTCCGAAGAGTATGCCAAGGCGCTTTCCGCTGCCGCCCAAAACGCCGGCGTGGAGGTACACTGCCACTTTAAGGTTGATACCGGTATGGGACGCATTGGGTTCAGCGTGCGTTCTGACTTTGAGGCGGCAATCGCTGCCATGGAGCGCTGCGCCGCCCTGCCCAAGCTGCACTTCAGCGGTATTTTCCAGCATTTTGCCGTGGCAGACAGCACCACGCCGGAAAACGAAGCCTACACCCAAGCCCAGCACACCCTGTTTGAGCGCACCGTGCAGCGGCTGCAGGCGGACGGCATTGCCCTGCACACCATCCACTGCGCCAACTCTGCCGCACAAATGCGCTACCCGGAATGGCACCACAGCCTGACCCGCGCAGGCATTATCCTGTATGGGCTGGACCCCAGCCCGGAAGTGCATTTTGACGGCCTGCGCCCCACCATGACGCTGAAAAGTGTTGTGGAATTTGTAAAGGACCTTTTACCCGGCGAGAGCGTGAGCTATGGCCGCACCTACACAGCCAACACACTCCGCAAGGTTGCCACCGTATGCGTTGGTTATGCGGACGGCTACCCCCGCGCGCTTTCCGGCAGCAATGGCAACCCCAATGCGGGGGTTATGAGCATCCGCGGAAAGCCCGCCCCGATAATCGGCCGGGTGTGCATGGATCAGACCCTGGTGGATGTGACCGATATCCCCGATGTTAAAATGAATGATGAAGTAACGGTATTCGGCCCTGAAAACGCTGCGATTGGCGCAGATACCGCCGACAGCATTGCAGCTAAGACCGGCACCATCAACTATGAAATTATCTGCGGCATCAGCCGCCGGGTTCCCCGTGTTTACCTGCGGGACGGCGCGCCGGTGCGTATCTGGAACGATTTGGAGGAAACCTGATGGCACGCGACAATATTCGCAACTTTTGTATCATTGCCCACATTGACCACGGCAAGTCCACACTGTCGGACCGTATTCTGGAGCTGACCGACAGCGTGGACAAGCGCACCATGGAGGACCAGATTCTGGACGACATGGAGCTGGAACGCGAGCGCGGCATTACCATCAAAGCCCGCGCCGTTACCATGCACTACCACGCCGATGACGGCAAGGAATACGAGTTCAACCTGATCGACACGCCGGGCCACGTTGACTTTCAGTACGAAGTCAGCCGCAGCCTGGCTGCCTGTGAGGGTGCCATCCTGGTGGTGGATGCCAGCCAGGGCGTGGAAGCCCAGACGCTGGCCAACTGCTACCTGGCCATTGACCACAACCTGGAAGTTGTGCCCATCCTGAATAAGATTGACCTGCCCAGCGCTGACCCGGATGCTGCCGCCAAAGAGGTGGAGGATGTCATCGGTCTGCCCTGCATGGATGCCCCGCGCGTGAGCGCCAAGATGGGCATCAATATCCGCGAAGTGCTGGAACGCGTGGTGCAGGATGTTCCCGCCCCGCAGGGCGACCCCGATGCCCCGCTGAAAGCCCTGATCTTTGACTCCATTTACGACAGTTACAAGGGCGTTATCGTCTATGTGCGCGTGTTTGAAGGCACCGTGCGCCCCGGCGATACCATCAAGCTGATGAACACCGGCGCAACCTTCCAGCTGGTGGAAGTGGGCCACATGGGTGCTACTGCCCTGGCCCCCTGCGATAAGCTGGAGGCCGGTGAAGTCGGCTACCTGACGGCCTCCATCAAGACCGTGCGCGATACCCGCGTGGGCGATACCATCACCCTGGCCGAAGCCCCCACGGCGGAAGCTCTGCCCGGTTTCCGCCAGGTAACGCCGATGGTGTTCTGCGGCATTTACCCCGCCGATGGCGCCGACTACCCTGATTTGAAAGATGCGCTGGAAAAGCTGCAGCTGAACGATGCCGCCTTGAGCTTTGAGCCGGAAACCAGTGCGGCCCTGGGCTTCGGCTTCCGCTGCGGGTTCCTTGGGCTGCTGCACATGGAAATCATCACCGAACGGTTGGAGCGCGAGTTTGACCTTGACCTGATCACCACCACCCCCGGTGTTCAGTACCGGCTGACCTTGACGGACGGCACGGTGGAAGTGATCGATAACCCCTCCGCCTATCCCGACCCGGCCCGCATTGCCAAGGCGGAAGAACCATTTGTGGATGCCCACATTTACACCCCCAACGATTATGTTGGCCCGCTGATGGACCTGTGCCAGCAAAAGCGCGGCACCCTGATTGCGATGGATTACCTGGATGAGACTCGCGTGGACCTGCATTACCAGATTCCGCTGGGCGAGATTGTTTATGACTTCTTTGACGCCATCAAGAGCCGCAGCCGCGGTTACGCCAGCTATGACTATGCGTGGGAGGGCTGGCACCAGTCCGAGCTGGTCAAGCTGGACTTCCTGCTGAACGGCGAGATCGTGGATGCGCTTTCGATGATCGTATTTGCGGATAACGCTTACGCCAAGGGGCGCCGCATCTGCGAAAAGCTGAAGGAGAACATCCCGCGCGCTTTGTTTGAAATTCCCATTCAGGCGGCCGTGGGCGGCAAGATCATTGCCCGCGAAACAGTCAAGGCCGTGCGCAAGGATGTTTTGGCCAAGTGCTATGGCGGCGATATTACCCGTAAAAAGAAGCTGCTGGAAAAGCAGAAAGCCGGTAAAAAGAAGATGCGCAAACTGGGCAGCGTGACCCTGCCCAGCGAAGCCTTTACCGCCGTGCTGAAGCTGGATTCCGATACCTGATTGACTACAGCACCATAGATAGCAGCACCCGCCGGGGCGGCGCAGCACAACAGCTGCCTGCCCCGGCGGGTTTGTTTTTGGCGCGGCGCATTTAGGCCAGTGGCCGAATATAAAACGACCACCCCCTGCCCTGCCGCACAAGGTTTTACCGTGCGGTCGGGGCAAGGGGTGGTTTTGTGTTATTTCCGTTCAGGCGTTCAGCTTACCGCCGGGCGGCAGCGAACGCGGCAAAAGAGTTCAGCGGATCTCGATGCCCAGCTTGAACTTGAGGTTGCCGAGGATTTTCTTGACAAAGCGGTCCACATCGGCAGCTTCCAGGGCTTTGTTTTCCGGTGCAAAGTGCAAGGTGAACGCCATGCTCTTTTTGCCGGCGCCAATGGCTTCACTGCGGTAGATATCAAACAGCTCCACATCGGCCAGCTGCTTGCAGGCGCGCTTCATTTCGGCAATGATGGTGCCGCAGGGGGTTTCCTCGTCAGCAACCAGAGCCAGGTCACGGGCCACGGTATCGAACTCCGGCAGCGGATGATAACGCAGACCGGCAGGCAGCTGTGCCACCAGCGTCTCGTAATCGATCTCGCCCAGGAAGATCTTCTGGTTGGCGCGGCTGTCACGCGGCAGATCCAGACCGGCCTGCACATCGTTGGCCAGCTTGCCAAAGCTGCCCACACGCACGCCGTTGCACAGGATGTAAGCGGCAATGCCGGGGTGCAGGTAAGGCACATCCTCGGCACGCTCCACCTCAAAGGTTACGCCGAAGGAAGCAGCCAGGTCTTCCAGTGCGCCCTTAGCGGCAAAGAAGTCCTCATGCTCACCAAAGGCCACAAAGCCCAGGTGCAGGCGCTCTTCCGGCAGTTCGGTCAGCGGAAGCTGTTTGGGCACATAAATGTTGGAAAGCTCAAACAGACGGCCGGCAGCGTTGCCCTTTTTCAGATTGGTAACCGCCACGTTCAACAGGCTGGGTGCCAGCAGGGAGCGCATGATGGTCAGGTTGGAGGAGATGGGGTTGACAATGCGGATGACATTGCGCTCCGGTGCATCGGGGGCAATGTGCAGGGCATCCAGGTCGGCATCCGCATAGAATGCCAGCGTCATAGCCTCATAGAAGCCTTGGGCACACATAGCGCTCTTGAGCTTATCGCGGCGGTGCTGGTCAGCCGTCAGGCCCCCGGTGGTGACCTGGGCAGCTTTCAGGAAGGTGGGGGTGATATGGTCATAGCCATATTCACGGATCACTTCCTCGGCCAGGTCCGGCTCGCCGATCTCGATATCCTCGCGGTAGCGCGGAGCAACCACCTGAATGGTGTCACCGTCGGCTTCCATCGTCACTTCAAAGCTGAGCTTTTTCAGGATGGCCAGAATTTCCTCGGTGGGCACGGTAATGCCCAGAATGGCATTGATGGCGCTGATGCGGGCGGTGAAGTGCTTGCCTTTACGCGGAGCACCGGCAGAGCAGTCAAACTCGGTGGCGGTCACTTCGCCGCAGCCCAGCTCCTGGATCAGGTGCAGGGCGCGGGCCATGCCCAGCTCGGTGGTATATTCGCTGATGCCCTTCTCGTAATGGGCGGAAGCATCCGTGTTCTGGCCAAGGCCGCGGGCGGTCTTGCGGATGTTATCGCGGGCAAACTTGGCAGATTCAAACAGCAGCTGGGTAGTTTCCGGCTTGATCTCGCTGTTCAGGCCGCCCATAACACCGGCCAGGGCAACCGGCTTTTCGCCATCGCAGATGACCAGGTTCTGGGGGGTCAGGGTAAACTCCTTGCTGTCCAGCGTGGTGATCTTCTCGCCGTCCTTGGCACGGCGCACAATGATCTGGCAGCTTTCCAGCGTGTCCATATCAAAGGCGTGCATCGGCTGGCCGATTTCCAGCATGACATAGTTGGTGATATCCACCACGTTGGAAATGCTGCGCAGGCCGCACAAGGCCAGCTGGCGGCGCATCCAGCGCGGAGATTCACCGGTGGTGATGTTGCGCACATAGTGGCCCAGGTAGCGCGGGCACAGGTCCGGTGCTTCCACCGTAATGTTCAGGCGCGGGTCCTTGTAATCGCTCACGGTGTAATCGGTGGCAGGCATTTTCAGGGGCTTGTTCAGCACAGCGGCAACTTCGCGTGCAATGCCCAGAACGCTCTGGCAGTCGGCACGGTTGGCGGTGATGGAGATATCAAAGATATAATCATCCAACCCAACAACCTGCTGAATGGGGGTTCCGGGCACGGTATCTTTGGGCAGGTCCAGCAGGCCGTATACCTCAGCGCCGGGGTACAGGTCCTCGTTCAGACCCAGTTCCTCGCCGGAGCAGAGCATACCGTTGGATTCAATGCCCATCAAGGGCTTTGCCTTGATCTTGATGCCTCCGGGCAGCGTGGAGCCGTCCAGAGCAGCGGGGGTGTGCATACCGGCGTACACATTGGACGCACCGGTGGAGATCTGAATATCATGGCCATAGTCGCCGCAGTCCACCTTACAGATATGCAGGTGGGTGCCCTCCTGGGGCACGCACTCGGTCACAACGCCAACAACAACCTTGCTGATCTCAGCGCCAAGGTCGATGAGTTCTTCTACTTCAAAGCCACAGTCGAATAGTTTGGTTTCCAGCTCCTGGGCGGAAACATCAATATCCACATACTGTTTAAGCCAGCTGAATGGTACTTTCATTGTTGTTCCCCTCCTTAACCCTTGAACTGTTCGAGGAAGCGCAGGTCGTTCTCGAACATCAGGCCGATGTTGTTGATGCCGTACTTAAGCATAGCGATACGCTCGATACCGATACCGAAAGCAAAGCCGGAGTATACCTCAGGGTCAATGCCGCAGTTTTCCAGCACGCTGCGGTGCACAACGCCAGCCCCCAGAACTTCGATCCAGCCGCTGTGCTTGCACAGGGGGCAGCCCTTGCCGTGGCATTCAAAGCAACTTACGTCAACCTCCACACTGGGCTCAGTGAACGGGAAATAGGACGGGCGCAGGCGGGTTTTGACCTCCGGGCCAAACAAAGCCTGCACAAAGCGGTCCAGCATGCCCTGCAGGTCGCACAGGGTAATGCCCTTATCCACAACCAGACCTTCCATCTGGTGGAACATCGGGGAGTGGGTTGCGTCAGAGTCAGAGCGGAACACGCGGCCGGGCACCAGAACCTTGATGGGGGGCTTTTCCTTATCCATCACACGGATCTGACCGCCGCTGGTCTGGGTGCGCAGAACAATGTCATCCGCCACATAGAAGGTATCCTGCATATCGCGGGCCGGGTGGTTTTTGGGTACGTTCAGGCGGGTAAAGTTGTGGTCATCGTCCTCGATCTCCGGGAAGGTGCCCACCGAAAAGCCCATGCCGGAGAACACGTCGATGATCTGGTTGGTGACCAGCGTCAGGGGGTGCAGACCACCCACCGTGCGGGTCTTGGCGGGCAGGGTGATGTCCACAGTCTCAGCGGCGTTGCGGGCGGCCAGCTCGGCCTCCTTCACCTTGGCAGCGGCGGCATCGTAGTCTGCCTGCACCTTCTGCTTGAGTTCGTTGATGATCTTGCCCATGGCGGGGCGCTCTTCCGGCGCAACGGTGCGCAGATTCTTCATCAGGGCAGGGATCTTGCCGTTTTTGCTGAGGTACTCCTGCCAGAAGGAGGCCAGCGTTTCCTTGCCGGACACCTGACCAAGGCTTTCAGCGGCCTGTTTTGCCAGCTCGTCGATCATTGCTTGCATGGATGTTCTCTCCTTTATTCTTCGTGTTGATGAGCGGAGTGCAACAAAAAAGCTCCGTCCCCTGCCCGACTGCTCAGGCAAAAGGGACGAAGCTGTGACTATTTCTGCTCCGCGGTACCACCCGGTTTCCGCCCTGCACAAAGAAGGGCGGCTCTCAAACGCCGTAACGGGGCGCGCCGTCCTGCCCTAATAGAAGCCGTTCGGGCAGGCCGCTCAGGAGCGAACTTCGGCACACACCCACGCGGAAGCCCTTTCAGCCGGTGAAGCTTCTCTCTTTGCTGTGGAACTGCGTGCGTACTCTCTCCGTCGCTGCGTTTTCAAGATATTCAGGTTTCATAACCGGATATCATCTTACCACACTTTGGGCCTGTTTGCAAGCCGGGGCGGCACTTTTTCCCTGAATTTTACGGTTTTGCTTGTGTTTTGGCCGAAAGTATGGTATTGTAAGCGTAACGTTTTACTGAAAGGAGGGTACACTCAGATGGGTTGGAATGGCTGCATCTTTTTCAAAAAAGGTCAGATTTAATACGTTCCGGCTCGAAGTGTACCCTTTTATTGGAAGCAAAACCTTTCAGCAAGACGTGGAGCATGATTTTCAGCGCCGCGCAGCTTTGCTGTGGGGCGCTTTTGTTTTGCCTGAACCCCTCAGACTCGCTTCGCTCGTCAGCTCCCCTAGTAGGGGAGCCTCTGGCGAAACCGGAAATTCTGCACGGATTGCCAAGGCCTCCACTATTAGGGGAGGTGGCAATGCGTCAGCATTGACGGAGGGGTTTGGTCACAGCAAACTTTCGTTAGCAAGGGTACACTTTCTATTTTGAAATTTCACAACGACAAATAGAAAGGGTGTTCCCCATGAATCATAAACGTAAACTCAACCTGAAAAAGCAGCTTGCCTGCATTTACACTGCCGATCTCTTCTCCGGCCTGCGCATCACGGATGCGGTATGGGTGGCGCTGCTGGCGGCCCGGGGCTTCTCCCTGTGGGAGATTGGTCTGGCCGAGAGCGTGTTCCATGTTGTCAGCCTGCTGTGTGAGGTGCCCAGCGGCATGGCGGCAGACCTGCTGGGCCGGAAAAAGACCCTCGTGTCCGGCGGCGTGTGCATGGTCCTGCAAAGCCTGCTGATGGCCTTTGCGTCAGACCTGTTCACCATCTGCTTTGCCATGGGGCTGAACGCGCTGGCCATGACCATGTTCTCCGGTACCTCCACGGCGCTGCTCTACGACAGCCTGAAGCAGGCGGGCTGCGAAGAGGAATACATTCAGGTCTCTGCCAACAGCTCCCAGATCTCCATGCTGGCCAACGCCGTGGGCTCCATGGCCAGCATCCTGAACCAGTTTCTCGGCTACGCGGGCTTTTATCTGCTGAACGCCGCCTTTGAGGGTGCTTCTGCCCTTGCCAATATGCTGCTTGCGGAGCCCATCGTCACTGAGTCGCAGGCCAGCCGGGAAAAGCACCCGCTGCGCGCTCTGCCCGAACAGTTCCGCCAGCTGGTGCGGGACAGCCTGCATGTCCTGCACACCTGCCCAATGGCGGTGAAACTTATCGCATCCAGCGCCCTCATCAGCGTGCCCAGCTACCTGACCAAAATGTTTTTACAGCAGCGGCTCGTTGAGCTAGGCTGGCCCACGGAGCTGCTCTTCCTTCCCCTGCTGCTGGGCGGTCTGGCCTGCGTGGCGGGTACCGAGATCGGCCGCAGGGTGAGATGCCGCTCCATGCGGCGGCTCTACACGGCCTGTGCCCTGCTCTGCGGTGTGGGCACTCTGCTGGTGGGTACTGCGCCCGCCTGGGGCGGCATCCTGGGCATGATGCTGGTGCAGGGTGTGCTGGAGGTCTATCTGCTCCACGAGAGCCAGAAGCTGAACGATGCCATCCCCAGTGACCAGCGGGCCACCCTCATCAGCGTGGACGGCATGGCCTACAGCCTGCTGATGATCCCCGCAAGTCCTCTGGTGGGTGCCGTCGGCGATGCCTTCGGGCAGGCCGGTGCGGGCCTTGCCCTGCTGGGCGGGGTCATCGTGCTGAGCGGCGTGGCGCTCTTGGGGAAAAAGCCGCAGGAATCCTGATACAGCAAAAAGCGGATGCGTTCCGGTGGGAGCGCATCCGCTTTGTTATTTTGCTCAGAACCGCCGCCAGGTGTCCGGCATAAAGAACACCAGCATGGGGAAGATCTCCAGACGGCCCGCCAGCATGTCAAAAATCATAACCAGCTTGGCGGGATTGGAGTAGCTGCCAAAGTTCATCATGGGGCCCACCTGGGCAAGGCCCGGGCCGATGTTGTTCAACGTGGCGGCAATGGCGGTGAAGTTGGTCACCATGTCAAAGCCATCCAGACTGATGAGGAAGAAGGATGCCGCAAAGATGAAGATGTAGGCCGCCACATAGACATTGGTGGCGCGGATGGTCTCATGGTTGACCACCTTGCCGTCCATCCGGACCGGGGCAACCACCTGCGGGTGAAGGGCCTGCTTGAGCTCCTTGCCCACAGTCTTGCCCATCAGCAGGAGGCGGCTGACCTTTATGCCGCCGCCGGTGCTGCCTGCGCAGGCACCCACAAACATCAGCATGACAAGGATCTCCTTGGAGAGGGTGGGCCACAGGTCAAAATCACAGCTGGAAAATCCTGTGGTGGTAATGATGGAGCCCACCTGGAAGGCGGCGTGGCGCAGGGCCTCGCCCAAGCCGTTGTACATGCTGTAAATGTTGGCCGTGATGATGACCACAGCCACACCGATGATCACAAAGTAGGCGCGCACCTCCTCGCTGGCGGCAGCGCGGCGGAAGCGGCGCATCAGCAGCAGGAAATAGGCGTTGAAGTTCACGCCAAACAGGATCATAAAGATGGTCACGACCCACTGGACATAGGGCGACATACTGGCAAAACTGTCATTGCGGAAGCCGAAGCCGCCGGTGCCCGCTGTACCAAAGGAGGTCAGCAGAGATTCAAACACCGGCATCCCGCCGAACAACAGGAACACGAACTCGATGACAGTCAGGCCAAAATAAATGCCATAGAGGATCTTTGCCGTGGACTGCACCTTGGGCACCAGCTTATCCACCTGGGGGCCGGGGCTTTCGGCTTTCATCAGGTTGACATGGGAGCCGCCGGTCAGGGGCAGCAGGGAGAGCAGGAACACCAGAACGCCCATGCCGCCGATCCAGTGGGTGAAGCTGCGCCAGAACAGGATGCCCCTGGGCAGGTCCTCCACAGCGGGCAGGATGCTGGCACCGGTGGTGGTGAAGCCGGAAACGGTCTCAAACATGGCATCCACCGGGTTGGGGATGCTGCCCGTGAGCACAAAGGGCACCGCGCCCACCACACTGATGAGCAGCCAGCAGAGCGCCGTGGTGGCAAAGCCCTCCCGCATATAGAAGATCTGGCTCTTGGGCTTGATGCGGTGGAGCAGAGCGCCCGCCACCGCAGAAAGCGCTGCCGTGAGCAGGAACACGCCCAGCACCATCCACTCACCGTAGATCAGGCTGGCCATGGCAGGCAGCAGGAGCAGCGCGGCTTCGCAATAGAGGATATAGCTCAGCAGCCGCAGAACGATCGCATAATTCATGCCGCGCCTCCGTTAATCTTCCACGATGTCCCGCAGGTCATGCAGGCCGTGCTCCAGCGTGACCACGATAACATTGTCACCCACCTGGATCTCATCGCCGCCGCGCGGGATCTTGATCTCGCTGCCGCGGGTGATGCAGCAGAGCAGCAGGTTCTTTTTCAGGTGGAGCTGGCTCAGGGGTACACCGGTGGCGCGGCTCTTCTCATGGACCGTGAATTCCAGCGCCTCCACACGGTCGTCCAGAATGCGGTACAGGGTCTTGATGTTGCTGCCTGCCTCGTTCTGCAAAGCGCGCACATACTGCACGATGTAATCGCAGGTCATGTACTTGGGGTAGACGATGCTGCCCAGATCAAGCCCGGCCAGGATATCGTCAAATTCCAGGCGGTTGATCTTGGTGACCAGCTTGCCGTTGGAATGCTTCTTGGCAAACAGGGTCAGCAGAACATTTTCCTCGTCGATGTTGGTCAGGGCCACAAAGGCCTCGGTGGAGGTCAGGCCCTCGGAGAGCAGGAACTCGCGGTTGGAGCCGTCCTCACACAGGATCTGTGCCTCGGGCAGGGCCTGGGCCAGCACATCGCAGCGGGCGGGGTCCCGCTCCACGATCCGCACCCGGACATGGTTTTCCAGCAGCTCCTGGCTCAGGTAGAAGGCAATGGCACCGCCGCCCACGATGAGGGCATTGCGCACCGGGCGCACGGCCAGATGGATGCGCTGGAAGAACGCGTGGGCCTTTTCCTGCGTTGCAAGAAAAGTGACCTGATCGCCGGTCTGGAGCACAAAGTTACCGTTGGGGATGATGACCCCGCCGTCGCGCTCCACGGCACAGACCAGGATATCGCTCTTGAGCCGGGTGGGGATCTCCCGGATGGCCACGCCGTCCAGTGCCTGTGCCTCGGTCAGGGTGAACTTGATCAGCCGCACCCGGCCTTCCGCAAAGGTATCGATCTTGCTGGCACCGGGGAAGCGCAGCAGGTGGGAGATCTCCCGCGCCGCCGCCATCTCCGGGTTGATGATGGCCGAAATGCCGATCTGCTTTTTGATGAAGTCCAGCTCATGGCTGTAGGAGGGGTTGCGCACACGGGCAATGGCGTGGCAGTGGCCCGCCTTTTTGGCAAACATGCAGCAGAGCAGGTTCAGCTCGTCCGAGCCGGTGACTGCAATGAACACGTCCGCCTCCTCGATCCCCGCCTCGGACAGCGTTATGATGGAGGAGCCGTTGCCGGTAATGCCCATCACGTCATAGGATTCGCTGATATGCTCCACACGGGCCTTGTTGGTATCGATGATCGTGACATTGTGGCCTTCCTCGCTGAGCTGACGTGCCAGCGCTGTGCCGACTTTGCCGCAGCCCACCAGAATGATCTTCATAGAAAATGTCCTTTCCGTCCCTCCCGCCTTGCGGGAAGGATGCTTTCTCAGTAGCGCTCCACGCCGTCCTTGGTGACCAGGGCGTAGACCAGCGGGGCCTCCTCGGGCTTTTCCGCACCATAGACCAGACCGCTGCGGTACTCCGCAGCAGCGGCTTCAAACTTATCTGCCGCACCGTAGAAGGTGGCCAGGCTTTCGCCCTTGTGCACATAGTCACCGCGCTTTTTGTGCAGGGTGATGCCGGCCGCAAAGTCCAGCGGGTCTCCCTTTTTCTGGCGGCCAGCGCCCAGCAGCACACTGGCAGAGCCGATCTTCTCGGCATCGTTGGCCACGATGTAGCCATCCTGCTCGGCCAGCAGCTCAAAGCTGGCTGCGGGCTGCTCAAACAGGCTGTAATCGTCCAGCACGCGGGTATCGCCGCCCTGCGCCGCAAACATCTCCTTGCACTTGGCAAAGGCAGAGCCGTCCGCGATCACAGCCTGTGCCATGGCACGGCACTCCGCTGGGGTACCCTTGCCTGCCAGCACCAGCATATTGGCGGCCAGCTGCAGGCAGACCTCGGTCAGGTCGGCAGGGCCCTTGCCCTTGAGCACGTCCATGCTCTCCATCACTTCCAGACTGTTGCCGATGTTATGGCCCAGCGGGGTGTCCATATC
>OHZK01000254.1_pt1 | contig 30743 bp, 17 predicted proteins | sample 1580401 | NCBI WGS metagenome assembly OHZK01 (sample SAMEA3882530, study PRJEB24775) | human gut metagenome | biome: human-associated habitat; feature: intestine environment; material: feces | place: Netherlands | collected 2009/2010
GGTTAGCTGAAAAACATGACTTTCAAAAACGCAGTGCCTGCCAGCAAAAAGAGCCGCGAGCACAAGGCTCGAGGCTCTTTTTTTACTTACGATCATCAGTCTTCAGTGACGACTTTCTTCGATCTCTTGAACCCATGGATGTGTTCAATGACGACGAAGAGCATCGGAACGATGAAGATCTGGAAAATGGTAGCGGAAAGCACACCGAATACAACGGCAATCCCCATTTCAGAGCGGGAATTTGCACCCGCACCGGTCGAGAGAGCCAGCGGAATGTTACCAACGATGAAAGCAAAAGATGTCATCAGGATCGGACGGAGACGGATCTTCGATGCTTCGACAGCCGCCTGAAGCGCTTCCATACCGTGATCCGTACGGACTTTTGCGTACTCGACGATCAGGATGGCGTTCTTCGCGGCCAGCCCGATGATAGTTAAAAGACCGATCTGGAAGTAAATGTCGTTATATACATGGAATGCCATGGCTGCCAGGCTCGCACCAAAGAAACCAGTCGGTATCCCGAAGATGACCGTGAATGGAACCTTCCAGCTTTCATAGAGAGCTGCCAAAGACAGGAATACGAAGAGCATGCCGAGCGAGAGGGCATATACCGTCTTACCGCTCGCTTCACGTTCCTGGGCGGAGGATTCGACGAATTCGAAGCCATAACCATTCGGAAGGACCTGATTGGCGGTCTCTTCGAGCGCATCGAGCGCCTGCCCGGAGGAGTATCCATCCTTCTGCTGCCCGCCGACCTTGACGGCTGGGAAGTTATCGTAACGAGTGATGACAGAAACGGCATTGGATTTTTTCGGAGTGATGAAAGTGGAGATCGGCACCATATTGCCCTTATTGTCGCGAACCGTCAGGAACTTGTTGTCCCCCGGGTTCGTGCGGTACTGGGTATCCGCCTGTGCGACGACCTTGAAGTTACGGCCATAAATGGTAAAATCATTGATCTGGACAGAGCCATAGTAGGCCTGAAGGGCGGTGAAGATATCCCCGACAGCCACACCATTTCGCTGTGCTTTTTCTCGATCAATATCATAATTGTAGGATGGTGTATCGCTGCGGAAGGTGGTGTAGGCCATCTGGATTTCCGGACGCTGGTTGGCTGCGCCGAGGAATTCTCCGACGACGCGCTGGAATTCTTCATCCGATGCACCGCTTTTGTTCATGATGTAAAGGCTGAAGCCGCCGGAGGAGCCAAGGCCCGGGATCGGAGGCGGATTCAGCGCCATCAGAGATACCTCCGGATGGGTCGCCCCATATGCCATGGCTTTGCCCATAATAGCATTGATCTGTTCGTTTGGCGCTTTGCGTTCATCCCACGGTTTCAGTTTGATGAAGGAAAGACCCGCATTTGGTTTCTGCCCGCTGGACAAAATATCAAAGCCGGTGACGCCTTGCGACTGTTCGATCGCCGGATCCTTCCCCATATAATCAAGATATTCGGTGATCGCTGCATTTGTTCTGACATTGACAGAGCCTTCCGGCAGAGAGAACGCCGTGATGAAGAAGCCATTATCTTCCTGCGGAAGGAATGCTGTCGGAAGCTTGAAGAAAATACCGAAAGCTGCGACCGTGATGACGACAAGAACAAGGATCGGAGCAGCGATCGCATGTCCCATCTTCTGCAGGATCGCCCCATAGATCTCTACCATACGATCGAAACCGTCATTGAAGGTATCCCAGAATCGATCGAGGAAGTTTTTCCTATTCTGCTTCTTCGGCGGTTTCAGAAGACCGGCGCAAAGAGCCGGAGTCAGAGACAGCGCGACGAAAGCAGAAATCAGGACAGAGACAGCGATCGTGAGAGCAAACTGTTTGTAAAGAATACCCATGATTCCGCCCAAAAAAGCGACCGGTACGAAAACCGCAGCCAAAACGACCGCGACGCCGATAACCGGGCTCTGTACCTTCTGCATCGCAGCGACAGTCGCTTCTTTCGGTCCGAGGTTGTTATAGCGCATTTCATACTCGACGGCTTCGATGACGACGATTGCATCATCGACGACCAGCCCGATGGCCAAAACCATTGCGAAAAGCGTCAGGGTATTGATGGTGAATCCGAGAAGCAGGAAGGAAGCAAAGGTACCGAAGAGTGATACCGGGACCGCGATCATCGGGATGAGCGTGGATCTCCAGTTCTGCAGGAAAATGTACACGATCAGTGCTACAATGAGGAGCGCTTCGACGAAGGTATGCATGACCTCCTTGATGGAGGCATAGATGAAGTCCGTGTTATCCGCGCAGATGACATAGGTCATGTCATCTGGGAAGCTCTTCGCATCTTCTTTCAGCTTCTCCTTGATCGCACCCAGAGTTTCGAGCGCATTCGCATCATCGGTCAGAGAGAAGGCGAGGATCGCCGACTCGTGTCCCGCCGCACGGGAAATGAAGCTGTAGTCCTTTGCACCAAGCTCGATACGGGCCACATCCTTCAGACGAAGCATGGAACCGTCATCATTGGTGCGAAGGACGATATCTCCGAATTCCTTTTCCGTCACGAGACGACCCTTCGCCGTGATGATGTACTGGAAGGAAGCATTCTGATCGACCGGCGCACTGGAAATGTTACCGGCCGCGATCTGCTTATTCTGCGAAGAAACGGCAGAAATGACCTCGCTCGCAGTGATCTTGTTCTGCGACATCTTCGTCGGATCCATCCAGATGCGCATCGCAAAGTCAGAACCAAATTCCTGTACGTTGCCGACGCCCTTGATGGACTTCAGCTCATCCAGGTAGTTCATGGAGAAATAGTTCTTCAGGAAGACGTCATCATAAGTGCCATTCGGCGAGAGCAGGCCGACGACAAGTGCCATGTCCCCCGAAGATTTCTTCGTGGTGACGCCGATGGAACGGACCGTATCAGGAAGCCCTGCATCCGCAGCCGTGACGCCATTCTGTACACGGATGGTCGCCATATCCGAGTCCGTCCCCGTCAGGAACTGGACCGAGAGCGAATAGGAGCCATTCGAGTTCGATGTCGAAGACATATTATCGAAGCCCTCGGCACCGACGACATTCTTTTCTATGACCTCGGCCACCGTCTGCGCTACGACTTCAGAGTCAGCGCCCGGATAGGTCGCATGGACAGAGACCTGCGGCGGCGTGATCTTCGGATAGCGGTCAATCGGCAGTGAGAAAATACAGAGTGCCCCGGCGATCGTGATGACAAGAGCCACGACGATAGCAAAGATAGGGCGTTTAATAAAGAAATTTGCCATAGCTCCTCCCCTTATTTCTTAGCATCTGTCGTGCCATGCTGCGCAGAAACGGCCTTGATCGCCGCCTGTTCCAAGGCCTCGCGTGTGGTTTCTTCCGGAGCGACTGCCTGTCCGACACGGACTTTATTCTGGCCTTCGACGATGATCTCATCATTTTCATCGATGCCGCTTTCAATAATGGTATAGATGCCATAGGTCGCCCCGAGTTTGACTGCCTTCTGCTGGACCTTGCCATCGACCCCACCCATACTCTGTTGTATCCATCCACACAAACACTCATCGCCCCGACAGTGGATAATGTACCATCCGAAGGCGTATAAAACTTAACCTTATATGTTTCTCCGGATGTATCTATCCGCCATACCCCTTCATTACTAGTCGCTATCCAGATAAAGCCATCTTGATCTTCCGCCATTTTGAAAATAGAAATTTGGGGCAATGCCTGATTTGTCAAAGTCACCAGTTCATTCAAAGAATGAAGTCTTGATTCCGTATCCAAGATAAACACTCCCGAACGTGTCCCCAACCACAGATTCCCTTTCGAATCTTCCAACAAAGAATAAATACAAATATCACTCAGCTCCGGATTGGTAACGGTATTTATCACGTGTGCTTTCCCGGCTTTGACATTATAGAACCACACTCCGTCATCCCAAGTGGCAAAACACAATTCATTTGTCCTTTTACGATAAATAATATCATTGACCGTCGATGTATATCCCATATTCTTCAATACAGGATGAGAGCGGTAAGGAACAATGGTATGCTGTTTCATATCATAAAATACCAGACCGAATCCCATGATTCCCATCCACAGATTCCCATTATCCTCCTGATAGACACTGCGGACAGAGCTGGTAGGGCAATGCTCACGCAAAGCCTCCAAAGAATCATAATTAAACCGGAACTTATTTGTATTTACAGTACAAACACCTCCTCCCAACATACCCAGCCACATCAGCCCGTCTTTACTGCACAACAGAGAGTTCACCTCATTAAAAGGTAAATCTCCTTGAAGGTTGCCCGGAACAATATTGGTAAAATTCCCGTCTCCCGATTCATCTTCCAAAATACTGACCCCACTGCGTGAACCGATCCAGAGCTTCCCGGAATTTTTATCCTGAGCAATGGCGTAGATAATATTATCCAACAGAGAATGAGAATTTCCCTTGATGTTCCGGAATGTTTTAAATGAGAAATGTTCCGAATCATACGGATTAATGAGTTTCACCAGTCCATACCGCCAGGTACCGATCCAAATATTCCCGGCTTCATCCTGAAATATGACATGCGCCGAATTACCTGGGTTAATCCCGTCGTAAGTATAATACAATTCCTCTTGAGGACTATAACGCAGCAGCCCCTGTTCCCAAGTACCAATCCATATTTGACCTTTCCGGTCTTCGACAACAGACTTTATATCCATGTTTTTTTCACAATCGAAAGTACGGCTGCCGGCTTTTCTGCGAAACAATCCCTTGTTGCTTCCCACCCATAAATCTCCGTTACTTGCATAAAGGATACTTTCTACATTGCTTACCTGTAACAAAGGACTGATTATTTTCTCTATCTCATCCGTTTCTTTATGCAACACGTATAATCCATTGTGCGTACCTATCCACAAATTATTCTCCTTGTCTTCGGCCACCATATTCACAAAACTATCAATGGAACGTCCATGATTCACTCCATCGGGTTTATATACAACAATAGAATAACCATCGTAACGCAAGAGACCATTGTAGGTCGAAATCCATATATACCCCTGGCTATCCTGAAATAACTTCCTGACTTCATTGGTAGGGAAGTTCACCGAAGTGGAAATGGATTTAAAATGATAAGTATTCACCTTATTATCAGCCCAAAGCAAAACAGGAAAAACAAAAAGATATATTACTCCAAGAATATATTCGCAGTTACGGTGTGCCAAGTGCATAGATTCAACTTTAAGATTTGATGCAATATTCGCAAAAAAAAGCATTTTAAGCAAATATTCCATAAGATTTGTTCTAAATTTCCCCCATTTGCATACATAAGAAACTAAAATTATACCTCCAGAAACACTTAGAACAAAAAGGTTAGAGGCTGTTAAGATAAAAAATTGTATATTTGCCGATAAGTGTGACCTAATTTTAAAACAGAGAAACATGCATTACAACGACCAAGGCGCTGATTTTAAATACCTAATTGTCAATGAGCGTGACAAGCGTTTCGGCTTGTCGGTGACTACCGTCGGATTCCAGGCTATCAGGGCCGGAAGCGTTTATCCACCACGCAACCACCCGGACGCCTATTATTTCACAGCCCAGAAAGGACGTGTGCTGCATGAATATCAGTTGGTATATATCACTAAAGGACGAGGAACTTTCGCCAGCGACACAACCCCGTCTGTCGACATATCCAAAGGGCAGATACTTTTCCTGTTTCCCGGACAGTGGCATACCTATGCGCCGCTGCAAAAGACAGGATGGAACGAATATTACATCGGTTTTGAAGGCCCGATTATAGACAATCTGGTAAAAAACAGCTTTATCTCAAAAGAAAGCCAGATTCTGGATATCGGTATCAATGAAGAACTGGCCAGTCTTTTTGCCCGTGCACTGGAAGTAGCGGAAGCAGACAAGACCGCAGCGCAACAATATTTGTCCGGCATCGTTTTACACATTATGGGAGCCGTACTTGCTATCTCGCAGAACAAACGCTATGAGGTGGACAATGCGGCACAAAAAATAGAAAGTGCCAAAATCATCATGCACGAAAATGTGTACAAGGATATAGACCCGGAAGAACTGGCCATGAAATTGGGAATCAGTTATTCCTGGTTCCGCAAAGTATTCAAAGAATACACCGGTTATGCGCCCGCCAAGTATTTCCAAGAGCTGAAACTGCGCAAAGCGAAGCAGCTGTTGATTGAAAGTTCCATGTCAGTGAAAGAGATATGTTATGAATTGAATTATACCTCTACTGAACACTTTTTCTCGGTATTTAAAAAGCGTACCAATTTCACCCCTACCGAATATCGTAACTTCGGACGGGGCGGAAAAGAAAAAGAGAATGAAAACGAATAAAGAAAAAATGAGAAAAATAACCATCAATCTGGCTGCTGTGGCAGCCTTTTGCATTGTAGTTGCATCACCGGCCTTAGTAAGCAGCAGTTGCGCTACTCCAAAAACGGAGCAGGAAGATACCACTATCATACGGGAAGATTCAGGTATTACGGCATTGAAATACAGTAGTCCCGAAGTTCCCGCCAGTATTGAGTTCTGTGGCAAAACCATTGATTTGAGCCGCTTTGACCGCCACGAGCGTATGGACCGTGAACTATTGGCATTCACCTATATGCACAGTACTTCCTTGCAAATGCTGAAAAAAGCCAACCGCTATTTCCCCATTGTAGAACCCATACTGAAAGAAAACGGAATACCTGATGATTTTAAGTACCTGATGGTAATAGAAAGTAATATGAATCCCACCGCCCGTTCTTCTGCCGGAGCTGCCGGACTATGGCAATTCATGCAAGGTACGGGACGGGATTACGGATTGGAGGTAAACAACAATGTGGACGAGCGTTACCATATTGAGAAAGCGACCCGTGCCGCCTGCCGCTATCTGAAAGACGCGTATGCAAAATATAAGGACTGGGTGGCTGTCGCCGCCTCTTACAATGCCGGTCAGGCACGCATTGCCAGCCAACTGGCCAAACAGGATGTGGACGACTCGTTGGATTTGCAACTGGTAGAAGAGACTGCCCGGTATGTGTACCGCATTCTTGCCGCCAAACAATTATTCAATGCCCCCACTACTTTCGGTTTCCGCCTGCGTGCATCGGATTTGTATCCGCCTATTCCTTATACGGAAATCACTGTGACGAAAGGAATTGCAGACTTGGCACGTTTCGCACGCAGCAAAGGAATCAATCTGGCCATATTAAAGAATATGAATCCCTGGTTACGGGAAACATCCTTGTCCAACCACAGCGGGCGGACTTACGTGATAAAAATCCCTACCAAAGAAGGAATGACTTATGATCCGAAAAAGACGGTGGCGCATGATAAGCGATGGGTGATAGAATAACTTTCTATCATACAGCATTCCATAATCAATTTACCAGTTTTCCTCCACAGTATTTACAATAAGCAGCCCCGTCCTCATGTCCGTCCTTACCACAATGCGGACATTTCAGGGCCACCCTGCGTCTATGTTCCTGGATCATAGACGCAGAAACAATTCCTGTGGGGACTGCAATGATGGTATAGCCCAGTAACATTACAATGGCCGAAAGGAAGCGCCCTAGCGGAGTTTCCGGAGTGATATCCCCATAACCTACCGTCGTCATCGTCACTATCGCCCAATAAATACTATTCGGAATATTATTGAAAGAAGTGCCCGGTCTCTGTCCCTCAATCATATACATCAATGTACCGATCGAAGTCACCAATATCAGTACAAACAAGAAAAAAACAATAATCTTCCGACTGCTGAACACCAAGGAACGCAACAAGAAATTACCTTCATTCAGATAATTGAAAAGTTTAAAGATACGGAACACACGAATCAACCGGAAAGTGCGGATCACCAGCAGATAACGTGCCGTGCCGAAAAGCCAGCCTATATATAGAGGTAAGGTAGCCAGCAAATCCACTATACCGAAAAAACTCAGAGCATACTTCCGCGGTTGGGGAGAACAATAAAGCCTCAACATATACTCTAACGTAAAAAAGAAAGTAAAAACATACTCCGACACCCGCAGATAAGGCCCGATAACGGTATCCCAACTCTTGATACTCTCGGCAATAACCACCAGAATACTCAAGACAATGAACCCTATCAACGCCACATCGAATAACTTTCCCATCGGTGTGTCGCTTTCAAAAATAATCACATATATTTTATGCTTTAATTTCTCATCATGCAGTAAATTCTGCCATTTATTCCAAATACGCCTCAGAAATGCCATAATTTTTTAGGATAGAACACAAATCATTCACAATTATAACAAATATTGCCCGATTTATGTCCCATCGGTAACTATTATTTTCACTATATTTGCACAAAACCAATAAAATAATAGCATGAAGAAACAACTTATGACAGGTCTGTTCACAGTCCTCGCCCTTACAGCAGGCGCACAGACCTTCCAAGAATGGCGCAACCCGGAAATAAATGCGGTAAACCGTGCGCCGATGCACACGAACTACTTTGCTTTTGAGAATGCAGATGCAGCTAAGAAAGCAGACAAAAAACAATCAACTAACTACATGACTTTGAACGGAACCTGGAAGTTCAACTGGGTAAAGGATGCAGACTCCCGTCCGACTGATTTCTGGAAAACCGGCTTCAACGACAAAGGCTGGGATGACCTGCAAGTTCCCGCCGTATGGGAGCTGAACGGATACGGTGATCCTATTTATGTGAACGTAGGCTATGCCTGGCGTAACCAGTTCCAGAACAACCCTCCCGAAGTGCCGACAGAGAATAACCATGTAGGTTCTTACCGCCGTGAAATTGTAGTTCCCGCCTCATGGAAGGGAAAAGATATTATCGCCCATTTCGGTTCGGTTACCTCCAATATGTATTTGTGGGTAAACGGACGTTATGTAGGCTACAGCGAGGACAGCAAACTGGAAGCCGAATTTGACCTGACTCCATATTTAAAACCGGGTCAGAAAAACCTGATCGCTTTCCAAGTATTCCGCTGGTGCGACGGTACCTATCTGGAAGATCAGGATTTCTTCCGGTATAGCGGCGTGGGACGTGACTGCTATCTATATGCCCGCAACAAAAAACGCATTCAAGATATCCGTGTAACTCCCGACTTGGACGCAGCTTACCAAAACGGCAGCCTGGCTGTCAATCTGGATTTGAAAGGCAGTGGTAAAGTCGATTTGGAACTGGTAGATGCACAAGGCAAGCAAGTGGCAACCGCTACCGCCAACAAATCCGGTCTGGTGACCATGAACGTAGAGAACCCCAAAAAGTGGAGTGCCGAAACACCTTATTTATATACCTTGCGTGCCAGCATGCAGGGCAGCAATGAAGTGATTCCTGTCAAAGTAGGTTTCCGCAAGATTGAATTGAAAGGTGACCAGATCTTGGTTAACGGTAAGGCAGTCCTGTTCAAGGGGGCCGACCGCCACGAAATGGATCCGGATGGAGGCTATGTAGTATCTCCCGAACGTATGCTACAGGATATCCAGATAATGAAGCAATTCAACCTGAACGCTGTACGTACCTGCCACTACCCGGATGACAACTTATGGTACGATTTATGTGACCAATATGGTATTTACGTCGTGGCCGAAGCCAATATAGAATCTCACGGTATGGGCTACGGCGACAAGACGCTGGCCAAGAACCCCTCTTATAAGAAAGCCCATCTGGAACGTAACCAGCGCAATGTACAACGCGGATTCAACCATCCGAGCATCATCTTCTGGTCATTGGGTAATGAAGCCGGTGACGGCCCCAACTTCGAACAATGCTATAAATGGATTAAAGCAGAAGACCCCAGCCGTGCCTGCCAATATGAACAAGCACGCCAGAAAGAACATACCGATATCTTCTGTCCGATGTACTATGATTATAACGGCATGGAAAAATATGGTCAACGTACCGATGCTACCAAACCATTGATTCAGTGTGAATATGCCCATGCAATGGGTAACTCGCAGGGTGGTTTCAAAGAATATTGGGATTTGATCCGTAAATATCCGAATCTGCAAGGTGGATTTATCTGGGATTTCGTTGACCAGTCCTGCCGCTGGAAAGGAAAAGACGGCGTGATGATCTATGCTTACGGAGGAGATTTCAACCGTTTTGACGCTTCTGACAATAACTTCTGTGACAATGGTTTGATCAGCCCCGACCGTGTTCCTAATCCGCACATGTATGAAGTAGGTCACTTTTACCAGAATATCTGGACTACTCCCGCCGATTTAAGCAAAGGGGAAGTAAATGTATTCAATGAGAACTTCTTCCGTGATCTGTCCGCCTACTATATGGAATGGCAAGTACTGAAAGATGGAAAAGTAATCCGCACCGGACGCGTGGATGATTTAAAAGTCGCTCCTCAGGAAACAGCCAAGATTACGTTGAATATCGGCAAGACCTGCACCTGCAAGGAATGGTTGCTGAACGTTTCCTACAAACTGAAAAACCGCGAAGGTTTGCTGCCCGCAGGTTTCACCGTCGCCAAGAATCAGTTGACACTGAATGATTACAAAGCACCGTCTATGGATTTGAAGAACGTGGAAACGACCAATGTAGCCACCGTTGTTCCGCAAATCATCGACAACCAATATCATTATCTGATCGTAAAAGGCAATAACTTCGTAGCCGAGTTCAACAAACAGAACGGTTACTTAAGCAAATATGCAGTGGACGGAACGGAAATGCTGAAAGAAGGCGCAGCCCTGACCCCTAACTTCTGGCGTGCCCCGACAGACAATGATATGGGAGCCGGCCTGCAAAACAGATATGCCGCATGGAAAAACCCGGGATTGAAACTGGTTTCCTTGAATTCCAAAACAGAAAATGACCAGATAGTAGTGAATGCGGAATATGACATGAAGAATGTTTCCGCCAAATTATATCTGACTTATGTCATCAACAACGAAGGAGCCATCAAAGTGACCCAAAAGATGACAGCCGACAAGAATGCCAAAGTATCTCCGATGTTCCGCTTCGGTATGCAAATGCAGATGCCTAAATGTTTTGAAACCGTAGAATATTATGGTCGTGGTCCGGTAGAAAACTACAGTGACCGCAACCACAGCACAGACTTGGGTATTTATCGCCAGAGTGTGGATGAACAATTCTACTCCTATATCCGTCCGCAGGAAACAGGAACCAAGACCGATATCCGCTGGTGGAAGCAACTGAATGCCGGCGGTAACGGACTGAAGGTAGTAGGTGATGCTCCATTCTCTGCATCCGCTTTGCATTATACCATCTGTTCACTGGATGATGACGAACAAAAAGACCAGCGTCACTCGCCCGAAGTACAGAAAGCAGACCTGACCAACCTGATCATCGACAAGGCTCAGATGGGGTTGGGTTGTGTAAACAGCTGGGGAGCTCTGCCGTTGCCTCAATATATGTTGCCCTACGGTGATTATGAATTTACTTTCATCCTGACTCCGGTAAAACATAGCGTCGAGATAGAATAAAACACAGGTTAAACAATAAAAACAAGGTGGCTGGATTTGTTTTCAGCCACCTTGTTTTTATTCCCTCTGTTCTTCATAGCTACTGCCATCTACAATTTTCATAAAACAAGTATCACACAAGTATCTGCCCCAACCATCTCTTCAAAACACATTTTCCACCTTTTTTCCTTCAAATTCTTCATACGCGGGCAAGACTTTGAACCTCAAGCCATTACAATGAACCATTCTTATTCCAATCCTTCATAAATTCTTCATAAAGTTATATCCGTTCCCTTCGCATGAACCAACCACGGGAATCCATTCCGACAACCCATCGAATCTTTTTCCTTATTTTACCGTACCCGATTACAAACCTCGGTTGTATTACTCATAAAGAACAATTAAACACTAGTAAAATGAGACCAGACGGCTATTTGAAAACAGCGTGGATCATGACCGTATTATTCAGCATCATCCTTCCGCTTCATTCACAAACACCCCGGCAATTCTCTATAGAATTAAAGGACAAACCACTTCCCGCCGCCCTTAAACTAATCGAAAAGGAAGGCGGAAAGAATATTATCTTCTCCTATAACGAAACAGAAAGCTACCGGGTTACAGCCTCCATCCGGCAAAAGACCGAACTTGAAGCCATCGGCACTGTCCTGAACGGCATTCCTTTCATTTGTAAAGAACGGGAAGAATACTTCGCCATACAGAAAAAGGGAAGAGACATACGCATTACCGAAATACGAGGACAAGTAACCAATGAAAAGAATGAACCGCTGCCCTACTCCAATGTACTCTTATTGACTCCCGGCGACTCCACCTTTGTAAACGGATGTGTCACCCGTGAAGACGGAAGTTTCCTGATGATAGCGGAAGAAGGGATACCTTACTTGATACGGGTTTCTTATATAGGCTATAAGACGGAAGTGCAACCTTGCCACCCTACTCTTACGTTTCACCTGCTTCCCGACACCCAACTGATGCAGGAAGTAACCATCAGCGCCCGACGCCCCATGATAGAAGTGGGTCCCAACGGACTAAAAGCCAACGTGGCAGGAACTTCCCTGGCCCGAATGGGGTCTGCCGCAGAAATGTTGCCCCATCTTCCTTTCGTCACCGGCCATAACGGCGAATACAATGTAATGGGATGCGGTTCTCCTGTAATCTATATAAATAATAAGAAAGTACGTGACATGACAGAACTGGACCGTATCCGGGCCAACGAAATCTTATCCGCAGAAGTCATCACCACTCCCGGAGCCGAATATGCCTCGGACGTAGCAGCCGTCATCCGCCTCCGCACCATCCGCCGGCGCGGACAAGGGTTGAGCGGCCACTTCAATACGACTTATTCACAAGGACATTCCGCCAACGCCAACGAATATATGGCATTAAATTATCGCACCGGCGGTCTGGATCTCTTTGTAAAGGGATATATGGCACAGCAAAACTCGTATGGAAAAACCACAAATATGAACCGCATCAAGGGTTCCGCCATTTGGCAAACCAACAAAAATGATGTGCAGACCCATAAGAGCCAACGTTTTTCCGGTGAGCTGGGATTCAATTATGAACCGGATGAACACCATTCTTTCGGTCTGCGCTATATGCCCGAAACCGGAATAGGGAATGCAGACAGAAATTCATCCGGTAAAACCGTCACCAGACGTAACGATGAAGAAACCGACCGGATAAACTTTACTACAGCAGAACAAATACATACAGGTTGGGATCACGCGGCAAACGCCTACTACGCAGGAGAACTGGGCAAATGGAATATTGACTTCAACGCCGATTACCTGTTCAAACGCTCGCATTCCGACCAGAACGCCATGAATAATGACGATGCAACCGTGCAAGCAGACAGTCGTATGCGCAGCTCCCTCTATGCCGCCAAGCTGGTAGTCAGTGCCCCTTTATGGAACGGACGTTTTTCATTCGGTACGGAAGAAACTTTTACCAACCGCCATGATATCTTTACCCAAAACGGTTTCTCTGCTGATGCCGACGACCACATCAAACAATCCGTATATGCCGCATTTGCTGACTATTCAAGATCCATCCGCCATTGGAAACTGAATATGGGAATACGTTATGAACATCAACAAACAGATTATTATGAAAAAGGGATAAGGATAGATGCACAAAGCCCTACCTATAATGATATTATTCCTGTATTGGCCGCCAGTTGGTCACACAATGGCAAAAGTTTCAGCCTCTCTTACCGGTTACGTAAAAATAACCCCGATTATAGCCTATTGACCAATTCCATCCGCTATCGCAGCAAATATGAGTATTCTCAAGGAAACCCTTTGCTGAAAACCCAAAAGACGCATCGCTTTTCGGCCGGCGCCTCTTGGAATTGGCTCTATTTCTCAGCCTATTTCAGCCGTATTCTCAATATGTATACCAATATAATTATGCCCTACAAGGAAGATACACATCCGGGCGTCCTCTTATTTGCCACACAGACCATTCCTACAACCCATAATTACGGCATTAGTTTCAACGCCTCTCCCAAACTGGGGTGTTGGGAACCACAACTCAATGTGAATATGGCTTTTTTGGACATGAATGCGAATAAAATAGGAATCACCGAACACCGGAACCAACCCCGTTTCTATATCAGTCTGGACAACAACTTCAACCTTCCCAAAGGCTGGTTCTTCAATATGGAAGGATATCTCTCCACCGCTTCCCGGCAAGGATTTTTTGTAACGCGCACGGAAGGACAAATCAATGCACGCCTTTCCAAATCCTTTTTAAAAGAGACACTCACCATAACATTCACCGCCAATGATATTCTTAGAACAGGGTATTTCCATTTTGATTTATACGGCATAGATGCCTATATGGAAAATCGGATTTACCGGGATTTCCAACGCTTCGGCCTCCAAGTATCCTATAAATTCAATGCCACCAAGAGCAAATATAAAGGAACCGGAGCCGGACAAAGCGAAAAGAATCGTCTGTAACCCCAGCGGAGAAAAGGAAATTTCCGTACCTTTGTTCACGGAAGACAAGGAAACATGCAGATTTTATTCAGGAGAAGAAACCATAAAGAAGAGCACTTCGAACGACTGTTCGCAGAAATGTACCCACGCCTCGTCCGCTTTGCTACCACCCTGATGAGCAATACGGAAGAAGCCAAAGACATAGTAAGCGAAACCATGGAACAAGCCTGGAAGGAGTTCGACCAACTAAAGGAAAACACCCGTAGCGCCTGGCTCTATGCCACCGTGCGTAACGGATGCCTCAACCGCTTGAAGCATTTGAATGTGGAACAGCAACACATAGACCGCCTCATCGAAGCCACCCGTGCGGAAATGAATCAGGGTTACCGCGCACACGAGGCACTGTTGCAGCAAGCGGAAAACATAGCCCGCAGTTTGCCCGAACCGACTTGCACCATCTTGCGAAGCTGCTATTGGGAGAAAAAAACATATCAACAGGTAGCCGACGAATTGGGAATCAGCCCCGACACCGTGAAAAAACATATATCAAAAGCATTGCGGACTCTGCGCGAAGCGATACTGAAAAAGGAGGATAAACAATGAAAAAGGAGTTTTCAACAAATGACCACATCCATCCGGACAACGGAAAGAATCCCCATAACCAAGACTCCCCCCAAAACGGAACTTGGAATGACCATCAATTGGAACAACTCTTTGGTGAAGCATTGGGGGATATTCCCACCGCAGACGAAACCCGGAAAGCCTGGCAGACATTCATCCGTCGTCACCGTATCAGACACCAATCTATCCGACGGATAACGATACCAGGTATAGCCGCCGCTGTCATCGCCTTGGTACTTGTATTCCAGCCTTTACTACAACCTGAGCCGCAGGAAGTGGAAGTCTTCACTTCACTGGAAGTTCCTGAGGAAATTACTTTTCGGGAAGAAGGGAAAAGGATAATTGTAAGCACCCCGCCCGCTACCATTACCTCCGTTCAATTAAGCGACGGAAGCAAGGTATTGCTCAGCGCAAACAGCCGTCTGGAGTATCTAAAGGAGTTTACAGATACCATTCGCAGTGTCAAACTAAGCGGAGAGGCCCGTTTTGAAGTAGCCAAAGACGCTTCCCGCCCCTTTATAGTATGCACCGAGCAACTACAAACACGAGTACTGGGAACGGTGTTCGATATGAAAGCCTATCCCCGTTACTCGCCGGATGTCATCCTCTATCAAGGACGAGTGAATGTAAGTCATACCAAGCGCAATCAAAGTAAGGAAATGCACCCGGGGGAACAAATATCCTTGGATAAACAAGGAAAACTCCAATTGAAAAGAGTTGATACGGAGAAGAGAAAAGGATGGGCGGAGAATGAATTTTCTTTTGACAATACCGACTTGAGGCAAGTCATGCAAGATATAGGTTCATGGTATAACATCAGCATCGTATTCCGTTCACGTCCGTTACTGGACGAACGCATCTATTTCCATATCAACCGCCAACTCCCGGTGAATACCGTACTGGACGCCCTAAATGATTTGAAAATCGCACAGTTCACCATGAAAGAAGGAAAAATAATAGTGGAAACACCACAAGACAAGAAACGATAACATCAATGGGAGTTCAATAAACAAGCCTGTATTTTCACCTGGAGATTAACATATCAGCGTTCTTTTCATCTTCAGGTGAGAACCATTCGGTTTATCCCCCCTGTGCTAAAGAACTGACAGCACTATCTCTCTTTCCAGTTCCCTCGTGTGAAATCGGGAATCTCCACCGGTACACTGCCCTGCCGCACGGAACGCTCGCTCAGTTCCGTAATGCAGGACCATTCGGCGGCATCATACACATCCTGATCCAACGGCAAACCGTTCCTCAAACAATGAATAAGCCGATAGTCCATGATATAATTCATTTCATTCGGCATATTCTTCCGCCGCGCCTCCTCGCCGATAACTGCCGTAAAAGGATGTTTATACTGCTCCATCATCCGCTCAAACTGCTCACCGGACAAAGGTTCCTTGCCATATTCATCGAGCAGAAGACAGGGAACAGGATATTTCTGCATGAATCCCTTCGTGCCGCACACCGTCTGATGGCGGCTGTACGGGCGAGGAGTGGTCACATCATATTGCAACAAGATAGTTCTTCCTTTTGCAGTATGAATCAGCGTGGTATTCACATCCCCCATCTCATAACTCTGCGCCGCTTCTTCGGAGGATGCGCCAAACACCTGTCCGGCATAAGCAGACAGACCGGCCTGACGCGAGGACATGGAAACCAGATACTCCATACGGTCTCCCCGATGAATATTCATCCATTGGCAGACAGGACCCAAGCCGTGAGTAGGATAAGGATTCCCCGTATGCTGCTGGCTGTAAAGCTTTATCCAGTGATTGTGATACCCACCCGCTTTTTCGTCTGCAAAATAATGCTTGCGCAAGTCATGGATGTATGCCCCCTCGGCATGAGTAATTTCGCCCAGCACCCCCTGCTGCACCATGTTTAATGTAGTCAGGGCAAATGCATCGTAACAACAGTTCTCCAGCATCATGCAGTGACGGCGGGTTTCTTCGGCTGTATCCACCAAACGCCAGCAATCGGCCACACTCATGGCGGCAGGAACCTCCAACGCCACGTGACGGCCCTGCTGCAAGGCATAAACGGCAATATCAGTATGAGTCAGCCAGTCCGTACAAATATAAATGAGGTCTATCTCCTTGCATTCGCACATCTTGCGCCACATCCCTTCTTCCGAATAGTTCTCGGCTTCGGGACGGCCGAACTCCCGTAAGATATGCTCTGCACGCTCTATATTCTCTTTCCGCAAATCACAAAGTGCTTTCACCTCAATGCCTTCCAGGTGCATATATCTCTCAAGTGCAAGAATGCCCCTGTTTCCTAATCCGACAAAACCGATCCGAACTACGGGGATGGCAGGGCAGGTTAAATTAAGTACGTTGGGTCGTTTCATGGACTGCTTTATTTTTCCGGCAAAGATAAAGAGAAAAATCGAGAGGCGGAGGACTGCCTGTGAATAATTTGCCGGTATACCGGTCTGATGTCTTTCCGTATCGGAACCTAACCTCTTTCAACAGCAAACATAAGCCTTTTTCTCCATACAACTAAGGTCTTTATTCCTATTATCTTCTATAGTCTGCCGGTGCAGACTGTACAGTCCACTGTAGTAGACCGTACAGTCCATTACGGCAGACTCTACAGTCCATTGCAATGGACTGTAGAAGGTTTCAGTATAAAAGCCCTTAATCATCCGGAAGAAAACGCTTAGCCAAAGAGAAGACAGCACTTAAAAGCCGCTTTATAACCAGACAGTTCCCTTTCCCGGAAAAAGACAAAGAGGATGTGTCCGGGCCGAAGTGACAGCCACAGGACACATCCTCTGTTTTCGAATGAGAACAGCACAAACGGTGCTTAAATAATAGAAGTACGTTTGGTAAATTCTATAATTTCGGGAATATAACCGAATGCAAGACCGGTCACCGTGTCGGCACAACCATAATAAACGGCCACCCGTCCCGTTGCCGGATCATGCAAAGCCGCACAAGGGAAGCATACATTGGGCACATCACCCATGCATTCGTAAGGTTCACGCGGAGAGATAAGATAAGGTCCCGAACGGAATTTCACCTTCCAGGGCTCGTCCAAGTCAAGCAATGCCGATCCAAAGGCATAGACATAACCGTTGCAGGAGCGAAGCACACCGTGATAGAACAGCAACCAGCCCTCACTGGTTTCGATGGGAATGGGGCCGGCGCCAATCTTCAGGCACTGCCATGCACTTACTTCAAAAGGCGCGGGTGACATGACGTGACGATGGTGTCCCCAAAACTCCAAGTCGGGCGACTCGCTATAATAAATATCTCCGAAAGGAGTATGCCCGTTGTCACTGGGACGGCTCAACATGGCAAACTTACCATTGATCTTGCGGGGAAACAGCACGCCATTACGGTTGAAAGGCAGGAAAGCATTCTCCACCTGATGGAATGTCTTGAAATCCGTAGTCCATGCCACGCCGATGGTGGGCTGGCCCTTATATCCGTTACACCAGGTCACATAGTAACGGTCGTCGATAAAGCAGACACGCGGGTCATAACCGTACACCCATTCACCAATCTCAGGAATATCACACTGGAACTGCAACTTCTCCGGATTGATGTCCCAATGAACGGCGTCCTTGCTGAATCCCACATGGAGCGCCATCCGGCGGTTTGTATCATCACAACGGAACACTCCGGCATACCCTTCGCCGAAAGGTACTACCGCACTATTGAATATACTATTGGATGTAGGCAGCAAATCACGGGGAATGATGGGATTCGCGCTACATCTCCACATTACATTTTTACAACCTTCGGGACGTTCCTCCCACGGCATACCGGGCAACGGATTGCCCGCAATCTTCAATTCACTCATATTCTCTTTTTTGTTAGGTTAATAGTTTTTCTCTATTTCTTGTCTTCGTGCGTGAAGGGTACAAACCAAGTCATCAGGAATGCCGGAATGGCAGCCACCAGCACAAAGATGAAAAACAGTTTATAGCCCAGCCAGTCGCTGACATATCCGGACATCATACCGGGCAGCATGACACCCAGGTTCATGATACCCGATGCAAAAGCATAATGCGCCATCTGATGAGGGCCGGCAGCCACCTGTTGCATCATGAACAAGGTAAGCCCCACAAAGCCGAAGCCATATCCGAAATACTCCAGCACAATGGCTCCGCCGATAAGAGGCGCACTCTGCGGTTGGAAAATGGCAAGCAGCGTGTAAGCCATAAAAGGCAGATTGAATACACAACACAAGGAGAACAAAGTCTTTTTCAATCCACGTGCGGAAATATAATATCCGCCCAGCAATGAACCGAGTACGAAAGCTGCCGCTCCGAAGGTTCCGTAATAAATGCCAATCTCCTGTTCTGTCAATCCCAAACCGCCCACATCACGACCGGCTTTCAGGAACAAAGGTACAATTTTCATCACAAACCCTTCGGCAAAACGATATAAAATAATAAAGCAGATGTAATAAACGATATGCTTTTTAGTAAAGAAGTTCCGGATGACATTCCATAACTCGGCCATACTCTGCGAAAAAGAGGTGACCGAATGGGCATGCTTGCCCGAAGGCAGCATACGGGTATGATAAAGTCCCAAAGCGAACATCACTCCTCCGAGGACAATCATAATGACCGTCCAGGAATAGAGTACCGCATCTTCGGCAGGACCTTCGTATTCATCTTTCAAGAAACCGGCCAGATAAACCAGCAGACCTGTACCGATAATCTTGGCTACGTTATAAAAAGCACCTTGCCAACCTATATACTTAGCCTGTTCCTGTGCATTCAACTCGTCCATATATACCCCGTCACAGGCCACATCGTGCGTTGCCCCGCTAAAGGCGACAATGGCGAACAAGGCGATAGTGATTGCAAAAAAGGACGGAAGATGAAGCGACAAGGCAATCAACCCGAAAGTGACTCCCGACACCATCTGGGTGAGGACGACAAAGAATTTCTTGGTACGGTACATTTCGAGTAGCGGGCTCCAAAGGGGTTTCAATGTCCAGGGAAGCATGATAAGGGAGGTCCAGAAGGCTATTTTCGCATCACTGACTCCCAGACCTTTGTACATCAGTACAGCTACCATATTGAGGACAACAAAAGGGAGCCCCATACCAAAATAAGCGGTGGGAACCCAAAAAATAGGACTACGGCGTTTTTTAGAAACCAAACTATCGGTTGTTTTCATTCATTTCATTTAAAAGGTTCTATAATTCATTTATTTTCAATTCCTGTTTACAGCACGGTCACCTCATCTACAAAGAACCAGGACGGATGCCCCACTCCATAATGCCATGCAGGACATTCTTTGGTTCCGGTAATCTCTACTTTGATATAACGCATAGAAACCGGACGGGGACATTCGCTTCTGACTCCCGTAAACTTCACTTTGCCCGAACGTTCCTCGGGCAGATCGTGAACTTCCCAAAGCGTATACTTCTGTCCGTCCTCCGAATAGGAATACACCACTTTAAGCGGGCACAAAATCCATGCGCCAATTTGGTGCAGGAAGTCGGTCTCCACACTGCTGACCGGTTTCTTGTCTCCCAAATCAATAATGAAAGCGCCATCCTTACCTTCCCAGCCCACCCAGCTTTCCACAAAGGTAGAACCGCCAAATAATCCGTCAGTCAAGGCAGCCGCCATTTCCTTGTATTTGCCCGAAGGCTCGGACAAGAAACGCACCGACGCTCCCAACGCTTTACTTTCTTGCGCAGGAGGCATATAGCGTTTCCTGTATAATTCACAATAATCCACCGGTGAATTGCTCCGCTCATTCAAGGTAGGCACACGGAACTCCCGCACGCGTTGCTCAAATAAAGTAAGTTTACGGTCTATGTCCGCCAAATCCTTCCGGCTCTCGGTACGCGCTATCTCCAACGCCGAATACTGCAAAGGCAAACGGGTACGACGGACACGCTTTAAATAGACGGGCTTATCGGCTACCGCCTTCTCCGCCTCATCGAATAACCGGTCGTAACGCCGCATCAAAGCCGGTTTCAACATCCCATTTTTATGAGATACCGGAGAATCATAAATCCACAAACGCTGTCCGCTTCCTATCAATGCCCCTTCCATCATGCGCATGTAACTGTATAAAAAAGGAGCCGCTTCGCCGTAATACCCTTTCAGGAAACGGTGCGTCAACGAGTCCACATTCACTTCCGGATTCCACATCAGTTTGGAAACCAAGTAAGTACGCAGCTCGGCGAAATCTCCTCCCCTGCTACCCGCGATCTGAGAAAAATGCATTTTTGCATGATGCTGATGAAACAGACGGATATTGTCCTGCAAAATATGAAAATTTGGGAAAGGAGACAAATAATTATCAAAGTTTATTCCATAATCCCAAATAAAAAGTTGATCGGATATGCGCGACCATCCTTCCAGAGCCTTGACAAAATGCCGGCCGGAAGCGTTTTCCGTCAATGAGACTTCGCGGTCACAGTCTATGTCGCAAAGCATGATATATACATTAGACAATGGCTTTACGTGCTTGGGGGGAGTCATGGTATATAAATAAGCCAATGTCGCAAATTCCTTATCCGGGAAGCGGGCGGCCAATTGATTGATAAAATGGATCAAGCTGCCCGACGGCCCCCCTTCTTCTTCGTCCAGTTTGCGGCAATTGTCACAGGCGCAATTCGTATAATTACCGTCATTTTGACTGACGCAGATCATTTTCTTGTCGGGATGGGCCTTAAACAGGGAGTCAATGCGCTGAGAAACAATTTCCAGCACCTCAGGATTAGTCAGGCACCACTGGCTGGCTTTGCCGGGATGACGTTTCCCTTTGAAATAAGAGTAGTATTCGGGATGGGTCTTTCCATAGACGGAAGAAGGCAGCAGCTTGTCGAAGGTATGTACCCAATAACCGGCCGCAAAGACTTCCGCCGGCTCTTCCAGGCGGTTCCACCATTTATAGACCGTATCTGTACGCATGGCATAACACTGGCTTTGCCTGTAACGGAAAGCCGGATAGTCGTACAAGGAGATAGCAGGCAACGCGATGGTACGTAAGGAAGGATAATCAGCTTCTTTTTCTCCCCAATAGTTCACGTCCAGATATTGTTCCAGGAGTGTCACGGCTCCATAAACCGTTCCATTCCCTTCTTTACCCAAAATACGGAGTATCCCCTCTTGCGTAGAAATGAAAAAGCCATCGTGCCGAATAGAGGAGCGGGCGGCTTCCAGTCGCGGATTTCCGTTTACTTGCACATCTCCGATGGCGATATCTCCTTTCCGCGGAGTGCCCTTGGTGACAATCGGCAAGCGGCAGCCACTGATTTTCTGAATGAAGTCTTGTAAAATGGTTGCAGCCGTCCAGTCGGTCGCATTACTTCCATCTATCAGGATAGAGGAGCGGGAGGTTCCGTCTTTTACCAAGACGACTTGAGCGCAAAGGGGAAGTGCCGGACATACCCCCAATAAAAGAATCAGTATGAATCTAAAAGTAAGGTGTTTCATCGTATGTATAGAAAAACATAAAGGAGTGCCGCCCCTGACAGGCAGCACTCTTTTATAGGGTCATTTAAACTTTTTATTGATACAGGTCCAACTCTGCAAACCCTGTAAAATCAGCAGGCGAAACAATATCTATCCGGAACTCTTTTACATTTTCAACAGCCGGAATAAATACAGCATACTGAGGATCGTTTCCTTTGAAACTTCCAAACCGGAATAATCCAGCCTCAGTCCATTCGGTATCTCCTTCTTTTTTCACTTTCACCTTCGCCTCTCTTACATTGTATGAAGAGCCGAAAGTCGTCTGCCTAGTGAGAGAGAATCCGGTCAAGTGGGTCGGAGCAGGCAAAGTGGTCGCCCACCAACACTCACCGGCACTCACTACTCCCCATGTAAACCAAGTAGTAGAGACATCGCCATCAACCGCCAGGCGCCCACCAAACTGCGCCTCATCATACCCATAAGCATAACTAAAACTCACATCCCAGTCAGTACGGTCAAGGGGCTTCCAGGCGGCAGGTTTATTATATCCCGTATTGGTTGTCGAGAAATCCGCAATAAAATAAATCAGATTCCGATCCATGCTGACCGCTCCTTTATCGTCGACCGCTTTCAAGGATACCGGTAAAAGGTATTTATCGATTTTGCTCAGCTTATCCCAATTGCTGAAGGAGATGAAAATCGTATCCGACGAGAAATTATCTCCTTGATTTATTGTTACTTCATTGGTAGAGAATGAATAAGTTCCTTCGGGAAAAGGCAAGTATTTCTTCCCGTACGTTTCATTATACTTCTCTACCAGCTTGCTGTCTTCCTCCACACGCAAGGTGGTATTCCGATCTACCCTCATGGTCGATTTACCAACCACATAAAAGAAAGGCCGACCGGCAACCGAATTATCCACCAACGACACACTAAAGGTGGTGGGATAAGTTGTCGCGGAAGGATCGGTTGATATATAATAAATCTGATCGATAACCACATCCTTATCATCATTGCAAGATGCTAACGTAAATGCTGCGGACATACCAACTGCCATCAGCATTAACTTCCAGTATTTTTTCATAATCATAATCTTTTAATAGGGTGACTATTTGAATTTAATGTCATGTCTCCACTCCAAAGTACCTTTGGCGGTCATATCATAATGATTGGAAGTACAGTCCTTCAAAAGGTTGCCTTCACCTTCATCCAGTCTCCAGTAACCTATCAGGTCAGGGCTGGCGGGATTTACTCCCAAGTACATATTGGCTTTAATCTGAGTCTGGCTGACAGCCTTTTTCCACAAGCGCAACTGTGCCATCATACAGTTGTCTCTAAACCAAGTGCCACTGGTAATGATGTGCATGCCATCAATATTGGCCAGACCACCTTTGGTCTGTAACGTCACATCCTTCTCACCATTAATATAGATGGTAACCAAGCCAGTTGCATCGTAAGTTATCGCCAAATGATACCATTTGTTTTTCTCGAATAAAGTAACCGTATTCACCTGGGAACCCATGGTCTTAATCTGCAACGAGTTGTAAGGAATAGAAGCGTCTCCAAAACGAATATAGATTTCAGTACCATTGCCTCCGGAATTAATAATAGCCTGATTATTAATTTGGAAACCGTCCATCCATACCCAAGTCTCAATAGACCATTCGGGAAGAGAGAGGCCAAACGGCGTACTGGTGCCTGCCACATTCGATGTATTCATGAAAGGCGCCGACTGGATTAACGCTTTGTCCAGCAAAATGATATAATGGTCGGATTCGCCAATGGTAGAAACCGCTCCTTCCGCCACTTTCATACGTACAGGAACAGCATATAACTCACCGTTATCATTAGGAAAGTTTTTAATCGTAAAAGTAGTAGCTTCGGCCACTGTTTCGCCTGCCTTTATTTCAAAGTTCTTGTTATAAGACAAGAATTTTTCCGGCAGCACTTCATAAGTAGTGAAATGCTTCTCATTATATTCCGTCAAGATAGCAGGGTCTATTTCGATAGTACCGGTCACGTTTTCCCCGACAGCCTGTCCCAAACGGGCGGTTATCGAAGTAGTCGTCACCTCTCCATCCACCGTCAGCTTCGTATTGTTGGAGGCAGACAGTGAAGGTTCTTCCAAATAAATAGCGTTGTCTATCACATTATACTCTGCATTATCGCATGCCGTAAGGAATGCCAATGATGCGGTACAAGCTATAATATAGTATCTTAGTTTTTTCATAATGCACATTCGTTTAATTATTTTTTTACAGCTGGATTCATGATACCAATTGCCTCACGCAAATATTTATAGTCCACAGGAGTCGTAGGATAGTCATACTCCATGTGATAAGTTCCGACGCCGCCCTTGCGAACCGGCTTGTCATTTACCATCGGGCTCCAACGGGCCATACCTGCCAAAGACTTCATCACATTGCCATAACGGTCTTTATAATGCTCATAACCACCGGTCTGAGCTAAAGATTCGAAATTTTCGGTTACTATATACATCTTGGCAACTTGCTCAGGCGTTAACACCCCGTCAAAATTGCGGATGGTACTATTCAAGCGGCTGTCCAAATCGGCGTCTCCCGTGCTGTTATAAGCCTGAACAATGAAATAGTCAAAATAAGGACCGCTTTCCGATACGATACTTTGAGGCTCTCCGTCGATGACCAATAAGCGTCCTGTACCCGACTTGGGGCCGATGCGTTGTCCCAGCGTCTTGATAAAGTGCAACATATAAGCGTCATTTCCCGACAATGGACCACGATGACCATAGTTAGGTTCATAGTCTATGTCAAACCCGTCATAATCATATTTGTCAATGGTATCACAAATGGCATTGGCATATTTCTCAATAGCGGCCAAGTTGGCGGGATTATCGGGAGCCGCACTTGAACTGTCCCATCCCCAATACTCCTCGGCGGTCTGACCTTGAGGAGTCAGCTGGTCTCCGATATTCTGAATAATGAAACACACCAAAGCACGGGTACCTTTCAATTCCTTCACCTTTCTTTTATCAGCCATGCGGGCCTCATCCAAATTACGCCAGTTTCCCCAAATAGAAACAAAGTCCACACTATCGGGCAATCCCATCATGCTATTCACCATCGAAGCGCCCAGTCCGGTCCAATTGCCAAACCAGCCAAAAGCTACCTGATGGTCAGTCTGCTTATAGTTACGCAAGTTGGCATAGTAGTCCGCTCCGGGATATTCAAAATAATCCTCACTTTCCGTTTCTGTCCAGTCACTGCATCCCCAGAATGTACTAAAAAGCAGACTGAGCAATACGGCATATATATAGTTTGTTTTCATAGGTTTATCACTTATTTTAAGTATTTATACATCAATTCTTCTTCGCCCACCATAAATCAGTGGCACCTGTATCACTGCCTCCCAACATAGAAACGGCAGCTTTCACATTTTCCGAATTCGCCTGTTTTTCCTTCAGCGGGAAAGGCAGACGTCGCTGCTGCCTGCTGGTAGAAATCACTCCGTTGCTTAAATTATCGACTACGGGGAATATTTCAGGATATCCGGTACGTCTGTAGTCAGACCAAGCCTCAAAGCCTAACGGGAAATTAGCGATCCATTTCTGAGTGATGATGCGTTCCAGCTTCTCTTCGAATGGCGCACTTTCCTCCCAAGCTACGGTAATCTCTGTTTGAACTTGATAGCTTAGTCTAGAAGACTCTACGGGTGAAGTATAGTCTTCAGGTGTAGAAGTATTGTCCGACAAGTATTTACCTACGCCCGACACACCCCGTTCCGTAAAGGACAAAGTGACGCCTTGTTCGTAAAGTTCCTGCGCCGTTCCACCCATGTTCCATCCTCTTAATGCACCTTCCGCACGTAAGAAAGCGGTTTCCGAACTAAAGAACATCGGCATACTTTCACCCTGGGAAAAATTAGGCTTTGAGAAAGGAGCGCCTATAGCACTGGTCATTCCCTTGACACCTGAACGGAGTCCTACAAACGTGGCTTCTCCATCGATAGTAGCCGGTGTAAAATAAGCTGCCATACGCGGGTCGTTATAGCCATTCATATAACTGGTCAGTGTAGCGTTCGCCCTGATTTCCCCCCAGCTATTGGCAACCAGCCAGAACGGATTAGGCTCGACTCCTACGGCAACCATCGCGTTGTATTCGGGAGAGTCAATCAAGCCTCCAGCGTCACTCACGGCTTCTTCCGCCATTTTGCGTGCCAATGCTTCGTCCGCATTCACGATACGAAGAGCCAGACGGAGTTTCAAGGAGTTGGCAAAGCGAAGCCATTTAGCATAATCTCCGCCATACACCACATCATTGGCACCCAAAGGTTTCAAACTAGATTCCGACAAATAATCTCTTAATGCGGCAATGGCAAAATTCAAGTCATCGAACATATTTTGGTACAACTCCGGTTCACAGTCATAAGGAACCTGAGAGTTCTCCTGTGTCATCTTACTGAAAGGAATCGGTCCGTAGCACAAAGCCACGCGCTGCATCGCATTGACACGAAGCAACTTAGCCATTGCAAAATAATGTCCCTTCCCACCTGTCGCATCCAACACCTTATAGTAGTTGGGATAGAATTTTTCAAACGGTGTGTTGAAAGGAATTTGATTCCACCCGTCTGTCTGGTTATAAGTATTAAAGTTAGACCCTCCCCACGAAGTGGACATCGTCAGATAACCACCATAAGGGCCGGCCACCATCTGGTCTATCATCTGGTTGTCGTTTTGCTGCACATTGATGCCTGTCGTTATCATTTGTGTAAACAACAAAGGAGGATCCAATTTATGCGGTTCATAAGGATTGGTATTATACTCTTCAAAATTGCCTATACATCCTGTAAATACAGGAAGCAGCGCTGTAGCCAAAGCAATATGTAACAATTTCTTTTTCATAATTCAGGAGTTTTTAGAATTGGAACTTAACGTTAAAACCAAGGTTACGAGTACTTGGTGTCATAAAATAGTCAACTCCTTGATAGAAGTTACTAGAAGTAGAGGCTGTTAATTCCGGATCAAACGGAGCTTTACAATATATCATCCAAAGATTTTTTGCCACAAAACCGGCGGTAATACCGACTTTGTTATTGAACCATTTTTTAGGGAAAGCGTAGCTGAAGCTTAGTTCAGACAAACGGACATTGGTCGCGCTATACGTGTAGTACTGACCCAGACCTCCATTAGATCCACCAATCGTCTGATAATACTCCTTAGCATCCACATAGCCGTTATTAATCCATACGCCACCGGCATCCCGAGCATCCGCAGAAGCCTTTGAAACACCATAGTAATCGAGCACTCCCTGTGTATTCGACACTACCAAACCACCTAGGCGCGCTGTCAGCATCATTCCTAAATTGAAACCTTTATAAGAAAAGCTATTATACCATCCCATATTGGCTTTAGGAGCCATATCACCAATCTTCTTGGGGCTGTCATAAGTCGTCACAGCCAACTTGCCCGACTGAGAGTCAACCCATATAGATCCGTTGCCATCTCTCTTCAGTTCCTTTTCCACATAGAGGTCACTCATGCTTCCTCCTTTACGCAAAATGACACGCGGTCCGTACCCGTCGGCACCCAAAGTGGCGACACGCAATTCAGGCATTTCAATGACCTCACCTGTATTCTGATTTATTTCACCATCGGCCAAACTAATAACCTTGCTGCGGTTCAATGTGAATGTATAGGTGCTATTCCATGTAAAATCACCCCATTGATGACCATATCCTAAAGCCATTTCGATACCATGATTTTCAATATTACCAGTCTGAACATAACTTTTAGAGAAACCGCTTGATGAAGGTTCATCTACAGAGAAGGTCTGATTATACGTATTAGAATGGTAATAAGTGAAATCCAGACTCAAGTCACGCCAGAATTTCAAATTCAACCCGATTTCCCACGAACGGGTATCTTCCGGCTTCAAATTCTTTGCCGGACGCGTAGTTGAAGTGGCCCATTGATGAGATTGTTCATTAAAGGCAAATCCCGGATTAGACAGATAACGCTCAAAAGAAGAAGCTACCTTACTGTAAGAACCTCGCACCTTCGCATAAGACATAAATTCGGGTAATTTAAACATTTCGGATAAAACGACAGACAAGCCGACCGAAGGATAGAAGAAGGAAGGAGTATCTGTATAAGCCAACATGGATTCCCAGTCGTTACGGCCTGTCAAGGTCAAATACACCTGGCTTTTCCAACCGACCTCCAGATTGGCGAAAATGCTCTGAGACTGGTCATGGTAACCAAACTGCTTCGGCTTGAAATTAGAAGAATAGTTCAAGTTACGAACCGTAAAGAAGTTAGGAATACCGGCCAAATCGCCTTCTCCTCCCATCTGTTCATAGACCAAATCCTTAATAGAGGCACCTATATTGGCATTAATAGAGAAATCCTTGATGCGCTTGTCGATATTCACCATCACATCCGCATAGATATTGCGATCCGTACGTGTCATATCAGAGTAAAATCCATTAGCGCCGGCAAAAGTCCCCAAAGTAGAGGCATAGCGCTTTTGCTGCATACGATAATCCGAGTTGTCAACCTTAACACGACCGACTACATTCACCCAATCGGCAATCTTATAAGTTAAGCCTCCACTAATCATATAACGATTCTTTTTCGTAGTCCGATTCATGCGATTGGCAATCCAGTAAGGATTCTGAAGACTCATTCCCTGAGCATCGTACGGCCAATATTGCACCATCAGGTCACGCCCTACGCTGTAACGCTCATACAGCTGGATTTCATCAAAATTATCATTACGGGGGAATAAGTACAATGCCGGTATCGGATTGAAATATTCACCCTGAGACGTCATATTCTTGTCGTTTTGAATGATATAATTGGCACTTAAGTCAAGGGTCAACTTATCATTTAGGAAATTAGCCGTATTACGGATGGAAAAATTATAACGGCTATATGAATTATTGGGAATAATACCTGTTGAATGAGTTGTTGACGCAGAAGCATACGTCTGATTTTTCTTTGTTCCTGTTGAGAATGAAATCGTATTGATGACATTCGAACCCGTATTGAAGAACTTCTTAGGATCATAACGCTTGGTTGTTGTTCCGCCCCAGCTTTCAAACGCACCTTCCATATTTCCGTATCTGTTCTGCATTTCAGGCATCATATATACATCTGAAAAGGTTGTATTGTTAGTAACGGTAAGCGATGTACGCTCTTCATTGCCTTTCTTTGTATTAATCAAGACTACCCCGTTGGCAGCAGCATTACCATAAAGAGCTGCCGCAGAAGGTCCGGTCAGCATATTGATGCTCTCAATATCGTCCGGGTTTAAATCGGCAACCCCGTCCGAGCCGGCCTGAGTAGAATAGCGGCTATCGCTGGCTCCTCCCGCATTTGCATTAAACATGGGGATACCGTCAATTACATACAATGCGTTGTTATCCTTGGTAATAGACTTGGATCCGCGCATAATAACACGGGCGGCACCACCGGCACCGGTTGATGAGCTGTTAATCGTCACACCGGCAACTTTACCTACCAAAGCGCTCATAAAGTTAGCTTCCTTCACCGTATTGAACGCGTCATTTTTCACTTGCTGCACATTATAGCTCAATGCTTTCTGCTCGCGCTTGATACCCAATGCGGTGACTACCACTTCATCCAGCACTTTGGTATCTTCTTTCAAAACGATTTTTAAAGGTTGATTATTGGTTATCGTAACGGATTGCGTAGCATAACCGATATAGGATATTTCCAATATGTCACCTTTCTGAGCCGACAATGAGAAATTTCCATCAAAATCCGTGATGGTTCCATTAGTCGTACCTTTTACCAATACGCTTACTCCAATCAATGGCTCGCCTGCCGCATCAGTAACATTACCTTTGATGGTCACACTCTGTTGAAGAGACTTATTTAGAAGAAGATTTTCAGAATCAGCGACATGACTCTTCTCTCCTGCAAATGAATGGCAAGGGATAGCCAACAAAAGAAGTAGCATGTACTGAAACTTGTGTTTCATGATCTTTTTCATTTTGTTCTGTTTTAGGGTTAAATATAAATTCAGGTTAATCAAATCGAATATTGGCAGATATGACTGCCGAAGCATATACAGAATACGCTTTTATTAGGTTACACTTCATTCTTCATATTTACTATTGTTTTAAGGTTAACTTTCTATTTTCACGTATGCCTTCCACACATCAGGCATAGGTTTAATGGTGCAAATATATATATTTAAATATATCCCGACTGTTTTTACAAAAAAAAGTATTAGTTCTAATCATATATTAAATCTAAGCCACTACAGCACAATGGATTTTCACAAAAAAACAAATACACCCACTCGTTTATTAAAATAGCAACAAGCAGATGGGGAGTTAATAAGAGAAACCATTATAACTAATCAACTGGAAACCT
>OHZK01000298.1_pt1 | contig 27424 bp, 25 predicted proteins | sample 1580401 | NCBI WGS metagenome assembly OHZK01 (sample SAMEA3882530, study PRJEB24775) | human gut metagenome | biome: human-associated habitat; feature: intestine environment; material: feces | place: Netherlands | collected 2009/2010
GGCATTTTTCTATAATGTAATAGGTATTCCACTTGCGGCCGGTTTGTGGTATCCTTTATTAGGATGGAAGCTAAATCCGATGTTTGGAGCGGCGGCGATGAGCCTGTCGAGCTTCTGCGTTGTTACCAATGCCCTGCGGCTGAATCTGTGCAGGGTGTATGATTCTAAGCATGACAGAAAAGCAACACCAGATAGAAAAAACAAAACAGATAAACTAAATGAAAGTGAGGAAAAATCAATGACAAAGACAATGAATATCGAAGGAATGATGTGCTGCCACTGTGAGGCAAGAGTAAAGAAGGCACTCGAGGCGCTTGATGCAGTAAGTGAGGCAGCGGTAAGCCATGAGAGCGGAACTGCAGTAGTGACATTAAGCTCTGACATTTCTGATGAGAAATTAAAGGAGACTGTAGAGGCTGAGGACTACAAGGTTACATCCATTCAGTAATCAGTCAGACAGTATAACAATATGAAGAAATATATAGCATTGGTATTGGCTGCAGTGCTGGTGCTTGGGATTTTTACAGGATGTGGTAACAAGGGCAACAAAGAGACAGAATCACAGACAGATGAGAAAGCCACTGAGTCGGTGAATTCTGCAGAAAATAATACTGAGGACAGTATGCAAAGCAGTACAGAAAATCAGAATGTGGCTGACACAGAGCAGCTCACCACAGAAAACGGACAGGAGAGCTCAGTTCTTGCCTGTCCGTCAGTAAACGGTAAGCTGCATGTGGAGGGCAGCAAGCTCGTTGATCAAAATAACAACGAGGTGCAGCTTCGCGGAGTCAGCACACACGGTCTTGCGTGGTATCCACAGTATGTGACCAATGATTGCTTTGCCACACTGAAAAGCTGGGGAGTAAATGTGGTAAGGCTTGCCATGTACACCTACGAAAGCGGTGGCTACTGCACAGATGGTGACAGGCAGCAGCTTGAGACACTTGTGCAAAACGGAGTGCAGTACGCGTTCAACAACGACATGTATGTCATCATCGACTGGCATGTGCTAAACGAGGGCAATCCAAACCGCTACAGTGATGTGGCAAAGACTTTTTTTGCCAAGATGGCACAGCAGTATGCCTCATACAACAACGTGATTTACGAGATTTGCAATGAGCCGTGCAACGGTGCGACCTGGGGAGAGGTGAAGTTTTATGCCAGCGAGGTCATTCCGTCAATCAGAAGCTACGACAAGGATGCAGTCATACTGATAGGCACACCTAACTGGAGCCGGGATGTGGATGAGGCAGTCAAGGACCCTGTCACAGGATATGATAATATCATGTATACACTGCATTTCTATGCCGCAACCCACAAGGAGGACTTGCAAAACAAGCTAAAATCGGCGGCAGACGCCGGACTGCCGATATTTGTATCAGAGTTTGGCATCTGCAGCGACGACGGAAACGGTCAGGTGGACATAGATTCCGCAAACAGCTGGATCAGCCTGCTCGACAGCTACGGCATCAGCTATGTGTGCTGGAATCTTTCCAATAAGGACGAAAAATCAGCGCTTCTAACACCTGCCTGCGATAAGACAAGCGGCTTTACCTATGAGGATCTAAGCGATGAGGGCAAGTGGCTGTACGGTGTGCTCACAAGTCATGTGACACCGGTCTTGAATTAACGAAAAGCCTCAGATGCGCGAAAAGCTGCGCACCTGGCAATGCAGGGATAGAAGCATCCATGCACTCAGCCGGCATGCACATGAGGCAGATGCAGATACTTCTCTCTGGTGGCAAGTCCGCCGCGGATATGGCGCTCTGACTTGTTGATATCGAGAATGTGACGCGCTTTTGCGGCAAGCTCCGGGTCAATGCGAAGCAGCCTGTCAGCATCCGTGATATCCTTGTGCACAGTGGATTTGCTGATGCCAAACTGCTTTGCAGCCTGACGCACCGTGGCATTGTTTTCAACTATGTAGTTGGCGATTTCCACCGCCCTTGTCTCAATATATGATTTCAAAAAATACTCCTGCATATTCTGTTGTTACAGTTTATGCGGGAGTATTTTTAATATTACACACAGGTTGTAATTCTATTTACGTTTTTCGTAATAAAAAAAATAAGAAAACGGTTTTTTAATAGTAATAATAATATCAATTTTCCGTATTGCATTGGTGCAAAAGTTGCGCTGCCTGATCATATTAAGCTCATTAAATATATTAAGTGTATTAAGCGTATGCGGATGCGATGAGCTCAATACATTTATCGTATCCAAGCACAGAGCTGTTTAGCACCAGGTCATAATTTTTTCTGTTGCCCCACTCCTTGTCGGTAAAGTAGCGGTAATTTACAGAGCGCTTCTTATCGACATCCTTTAGCAGCTTTTTGACCTCGTCATCGCTTTTTTGGTAGAGCTTTTTTATTCTTGCAGCCTTCTCAGGCTTATTTCCCTCTATAAAAACATTCAGCACATCATCCCTGTCAGAAAGAATGTAGTCTGCGCAACGTCCCACAATAACGCATGGCTCTTTTTGCGCAATATCCTTGATGAGCTTCTGCTGGATATTGAAAATCTGGTCGGAAAGAGAAACTCCTGTGATGTCGCGCCCCACAAATGCATATGAAAAAATACTTCCGGCAGGTGCATATTCGCCCTGGTTTGCGACAATCTGCTCAGAGATACCGAGCTCCTTTGCCACATGCTCAATTATTTTTTTATCGTAAAACTCAATGCCGCATTTTTGAGCAATCTGCTCGCCGATAAAGCGACCGCCACTGCCAAACTCGCGGCTTATAGTGATTATTTTAAAACTCATGATGAAACCTCCCAGCCTATAAAAGTGTTTATAACTCATTATAACGTAATTGCACATAAAATCAAAACATAAATTTAACAAAATCGCTTGCAGATAAGCACTCTGTAATCTATAATGACATAAGAAAACGTGTTGCTTTTACATAATCAATGAGATGGCAGCAGATAACATATGTTATGTTTTTGTTATTGTTTACACCACAGTGTGGCAAACAGCAATTACGTGACGTTTCAAAGATTGTAAAACAGCAGCATAGCGAATAAACAATTAGGAGGAAAACATGGATCAGGAAAAGGTCATAGTCATAGACTTTGGTGGTCAGTACAATCAGCTTGTTGCGCGCCGTGTCCGCGAGTGCAACGTGTACTGTGAGATTTACTCATACAAAATAGACATTGAGAAAATCAAAGAAATGAATCCAAAGGGTATCATCCTTACAGGAGGTCCAAACAGCTGTTATGAAGAGAATTCACCATCATACCAGAAAGAGCTGTTTGAGCTGGGAATACCGGTGCTTGGCATCTGCTATGGTGCACAGCTTATGATGCATAAATTAGGCGGAAAGGTAATCACACCTGAGGTTGGAGAGTATGGAAAGACAGAAATCACATATTCTGCAAACGGCGTGATGTTCAAGGATCTGCCATCAGAATCAGTATGCTGGATGAGTCATTTCGACAGAATTGCAGAGGCTGCACCGGGCTTTGAGGTAGTTGCGCACACTGCAGACTGTCCAATAGCCGCAACACAGAATGTTGAGAAGAAATTATATGCAGTACAGTTCCATCCGGAGGTACTTCACACCAAGAACGGAACACAGATGATTTACAATTTCGTCCGTGGCGTATGTGGATGTGCAGGCACATGGAAGATGGATTCATTCGTCAAAAACACAATCGAAGAAATCAGAGAGCAGGTCGGTGACGGCAAAGTGCTCCTTGCACTTTCGGGTGGAGTAGACTCATCAGTGCTCGCAGCACTCCTTGCCAAGGCAATCGGCAAGCAGCTCACCTGCGTATTCGTAGACCACGGACTTCTCCGCAAGAACGAGGGCGATGAGGTAGAGGGCGTATTCGGCAAAGGCGGTTCGTTCGACATCAACTTTGTCCGCGTCAATGCACAGGAGCGCTATTACAGCAAGCTTGCAGGTGTTACAGAGCCTGAGCGCAAGCGTAAAATCATCGGTGAGGAATTCATCCGTGTATTCGAGGAAGAAGCTAAGAAAATCGGAAAGGTTGACTTCCTTGCGCAGGGAACCATTTATCCGGACGTAGTGGAGAGTGGACTCGGCGGAGAATCTGCAGTCATCAAATCACACCACAATGTAGGAGGTCTCCCAGAGCATGTCGATTTCAAGGACATCGTTGAGCCACTCAGAAACCTCTTCAAGGACGAGGTCCGCAAGGTCGGACTGGAGCTCGGATTACCTGACTATCTCGTATTCCGTCAGCCATTCCCAGGCCCGGGCCTTGGAATCCGTATCATCGGCGAAGTCACAGCCGAAAAGGTACGCATTGTCCAGGATGCAGACTGGATTTACAGAAGCGAAGTGGAAAAGGCAGCAAAAGAGTACAAAGAGGCCCACGGCGAGGAACCATCATGGATGCCAAACCAGTACTTTGCAGCCCTTACCAACATGCGTTCAGTAGGTGTCATGGGCGATGAGAGAACATATGATTATGCCGTTGCAGTCCGTGCAGTCCGCACCGTGGACTTCATGACAGCCGAAGCAGCCGAGATACCGTTTGAGGTACTTCAGACAGTGATGAGCAGAATTATAAATGAGGTAAAGGGAGTCAATAGAGTATTCTATGATTTGACCAGTAAGCCACCGGGAACTATTGAGTTTGAATAATTTTTTTATCACAGGGCACACCACATTATCCTGTAAAAGGCAAAAATGATTATCCTGACAGCAACAGAGAGTAATACCGCAGCGTAGCTCTGTTGCTGTTCTTTTTTGTCATTTCTGCCCCGGTCACACAGGATTCTGACTCAGATAAAATGAGGCGTAAATAAGCAACGTGATATCGGCAAAAGCTGTAAAAATCCACGTTGACTTTTACAGCTTTCTGTATATAATAGAAGTAGACGAAACATCACTGCGTAAGTTTGCTGCGAAACTACAAGGGCATGGGTAACACTGCGAAACGTTGATATTTCCTGGTGTTGCAGGGTGTGAGAGATGCTTTGGATGATGCTGCGAAAGTGACATTGCGATAGTGTTGCTGTGTAAGATGATACTGTTATATGGGACGCAATAGAAGTTGGGGTGTCAGGATTACCACTGCGGAATGTGCTGTGGAATTGCGCTGCAGTGCCGGAGGGTTTTGCAGTGTGGCTTTGCAGTGTGGTTTTGCAGTGGGATGTGAGGATAGTGAGGATACTGGATTTTGCCCTTTGAGGATAATGTGGTGTGCCCCGGAACATAGTATATTTTCAATATGCCGTTTTTGGGAAAAGCGGCAACTGCCCGCAAACCCAGTAAAATCAAGGGTTACAGCGATTTTATGATTTTTCCCCAAAATAAAAAATTTTCCCCAAATCTTGTTTTTGGGGATTTTTTTATGTTTTTGGGAACATTTTTGGGAAATCGGCGGGGGCGGTGTCTCCCTTCCCAAACGGGGAGGAATGGCGAAAATAAATATTCATTTACAGAAATTGGGAAATTGGTTTTTTACTCAAATCTATTTCCTGATTTTTTTTAATAGCATAAAAATAGATTTTCTAAAAATCCTAATTTCCCAATACTTCGTCTTTTTTCTCTTCCAGCATCTTTATATATTTTCTAACTGTACCTCTGTTTAGTCCGGTTATCCGTGCAAGCTCCGACTGGTTGATTTTGTGCTTCTCGTAAAGTGGATAACTTTTCATGAAACGCTGGGGGATATCGGCAACGGTCGTGTGGGGACGTCCGATGACTTTCCCCTTGGCGGCGGCATTTCGCATTCCTGAGGTGACACGTTCGGAAATCATGTTGCGTTCCAGTTCGGCAAATACGCCCATCATCTTGACCATGCCTTCAACCATCGGGTCTAAGGTATCCCCTGTACAATCCACCTCAAAGGTGCCAAGGATGAGTTTTAAATGTTTCTCCTTGGCAATGTCGATAATCTCAATCAAGTCCTTGGTACTCCTCGTGATACGGCTTAGTTCAGTTGCGATAATCACGTCACCTTTCTCTGCCACAGACAGTAAGAGATTTAACTGCGCCCGGTTGCGCTTGGTACCGGATTCATATTCACAGAATATCTTCTCGGCACCTAATTCGCGTAAATCTCTTTCCTGTCTGTGTATGTCCTGCCTTGTCTCATCGGTGGAGCATCGTGCATATCCGTAATTCATACGTTACCCCTTTGCCAGCTTTTCCCTGTCAATACGTGCCAGTTCTCTTATGAAAGCAGGCTCGATTTCTTCTTTGTTACACTGTCCGTAACGATAATAAAAATCCATGAAGCTTAAGATTTCATCTGCTAATAAATTTGCATACATTTTTGCATCCTTCTCATATGCAGTGTTTAAATCTGCAAGACGGATAAAACATCTGTCCACATCGGATATGCCGTTTTCGGAATCATACAGATACGGATATACTTTATCCGCGTCATGATTTTTCAGGTGGTCATGCAGTTCTTCCATGCTTCTTAAAAAGAAACGTTTGAAATCTCTCGTTTTAGATGTGGCATAGCTGTTGACCTGCGAAACGATAAAACGTTTCATAATCTCCGGGGTATAGTCATCATCGTAAAGGATGATGCGCTTATTTTCGTTCCATAATATAACTGCAAGCATGGCAACGCGAAATCTATCCGCAGATTTGTCATCCCAATTTATGGCATCAAGTTCTGTTAAAATAGAGCTGTTTTTGTCCATCATATTTTGGTCTCCTTTCCGTAAAAAATCTACTTTTTTCTATAGGTATATTATACCATAAAGCGCCTGATGAAGCACGCCGAGCCCCTGTAACAGGGGCTTTGGGGCATGTAAAATCTTTCCATATATGAGCAGATTTTTAACGCCAAAAATTTAATAAAAATTTAATAATTGGCTGGTCTATTCTGTTATGACAGAAAAGGTTTTTTCGTCTTTGTCATAGAGGTATATGTTGTCTGAAAGAACCTCCTCAGGTAATAACTCTGTCTCATTTATCTGCCTTACCATACCTATAAGCTCTGATGTTTCCATGGCACTTGATGCGGGTATAACTAAGACTTCATGGATTGAGGAAGGCAGTACATAGAAGCTGCCAAGAAATTCCCCAATTTTTTCCATGACATGCGGAAGCAGAAGTGATGCCGCTCCAAATATTTTTGATTTATTTGTGACTATGTAAAGCTGCATGTCGTTTCCGTTATCGATTTTTATTGTAAAACCATCGAAATTGTATTCGGTAACGTCCATAGCAAAAGTATCCGGGGTTTGCTCCGCAGGAATGTGTTCTTTGATAAACTCCTGCATCGGACACATTTCTGTGCAGTTTAGTCTCGGAGTGTTAAGTACAGCCTGTGTGTAAAGAGTCTTTTCATCTATATCCCATGTCTTAAGCAGTGTATTTGTCACGGTTACCGTACTCGAAAACTCAGTGCTTACATCCATATGCACCAGATAGACGATTGCCAAATCCTGTACAATGCGGTGAGGGATATCCTTAAGCAGCCTGCGGTTTTTCTCCTCGTTAATAAGCTTTATAAAGAGCCTGTCTTTTGCATTGTCAAATTCAAGCAATGTATTTAATATCGGCGCAGTGTCATTTATGCGTGATTCCTCATATATATCAACAACCTTTCTGATGAGCAGTGATTCCGATGTGCCTCTTTGATACATCATATACATGTCATCAACATATATCGTAGGTGCAATCTCATTCCCCTCTTTTGCGATTGTAAGACCTGTGCGTACAAGTCCGTTGTTCTTTCTTACATCATTTATGCTGATGGTACAGCCGGAGAGGATTTCCTCTACTCCTGATTTTAATGTACATGCAAATTCATGAATATCATTCATACTCGTTTTCTCCTTTATGTAAGCATTTTTGTGTAAAAGTTATTCCTCAGGCATCTTATGCCTGTAAAAAGCCATTTTGGGCTTGAGCGCTTCATATTTTACTTGTGGCAAGTCAGTAAAGGGCGGTGCGAAGCACCGTGCATTTTAACCTTTACGGACTTTCCGAAAGTAAATAAACTCATCTTAAGCCTCAACATGGTCTTTATTTTTATCATTATTATTTTCTTTGTCCCACACATTTATAAAGAAGCTGAAGCAGGATTTATCAGCGCCGATGATTAAGTTTTCTAAAAAATAGACTCCCATCAGGTCTGAAAGCTGTTTAATCCGTTCTGCCACCATCATGTCAGGCTTTGACGGCGTGCAATCCCCGCTCGGATGGTTGTGTACAAGTATAAAACTTGAGGCATTGCACATCATAAGTCGTATCATAATCCCTCTTGCATCAACAATCGTCTCCTGTATATTGCCTCTGCCAATCTCGAAAAATGCAAGTGGCTTTGATTTCAGATTCAGTGCGATAAGGTACAAGACCTCCTGCGTTTCCTTGTGTATCTCAAACACATCTGTCATGACTTTTACTATATCCTGTGCATTACCAAAGTACTGTATTTCGGGGTATAGCTTTGCAGTTGATTTCACAACGCGTGGCACGCCTTCATCATCAAGCCTTAGGCGGGCATTCACTATTCGCATTTTTGGTTCCTCCTTAAATTGAAAAATGGCAGAAGTCTTATATAAGCTCCTGCCAACAATAAGATACTCCACATACGGAGTCGGGTGCATTCAGCGCAAAAGGGCACCCGCACCTTTATTATGTGATGATTCCATCATCGAAATCACACTGCTCATAATCGAGTTCGTACAATAACAGACCATAGCTTCTTGCAACATTCCACGAGATTTTACGTATCGCTTTTATCCTGTCGCTGTCACAGTCCTCAAGCTTTACGAGCAGACGGTTCTTTACCTTCTCAAATGGATGGGCGGTCTGCTGTGTGGCAGATACCGGCATTTTTCTGATAACCGATAAAAGGGCACACATGTCCTTATGTTTTTTATTGCGTTTGTTCTCGAGAAACAGGTGTATCACTGCAGCCGCAGTAAAAATTTGAGCCTGTTTAATCGTCAGATAGTCGTAACAGTCATTTAGACCGGGACCGCATTTTCCCATAAAGCTCTTTGTCGCAAAAGGCTCAAACATTTCATCAACAAAAAGATGTATGGAGATATCATCTTCTTTGACATAATCAATCGATACCATGCCTAGATTTTCTCTGTCACTTTGGTCCATCACCATTCTTTCGGCCGGTGTTCTTGGCTGAGTCCGGATGCGGTTGCCGACAATCTCATCTACGACAATTTCATCCCTGTAATCCACGCGGTATTCACATACATCCTTTTTATCCGGCAGATGATAGAGCGGTTCTTTTAGGACCTTGACCAGCTCACTCTGCAAGCCCCTTGCACCAATGCCGCGGTCTGTAATACGCTCTGCCATATGCGCCGCAGCGTCAGGTGTCATTGATATCCCTACACCTTCTTCCTTCTGCAGGAGATTGTTTAACTCAGACACAGGGGAAATCTCTGACTTTAAGAGAATGTTCTCGTAATCGGCTGCGGTAAGCTCGTTCATGACTGTAATGATGGGAAACCGTCCAAGGAGCTGTTCACTTACACCATAGGTGTGTAAATCCTCTGTAGTAACATTCTTTAGAATGTCCTTATCCGGCAGGTCGCTTGAACCTTCCTCTGTAAAAAATCCAAGTCTTTTGGGTGCCATTCTTTCTTTTATTATCTCGTCTAATCCGTCAAAGGCACCGATGGCAATGAAAAGTATGTTGTCGGTAGATAAAGTAATCCTTTTATCACCATCGCCATATGACATTTCAGTACCCTCGATAAACTTGAGCAGATTGGCAACAGGGGAGAATGTTCTGTCCTTTGAGCTCGGTTCAAACACCTTGTCAATCTCATCAAGAACAACGATTGCAAACTCATCCGCCTCATCAAGCGTCTTATCCCTTTTCAAGGTTGCCTTTGCGATGTCAAAAACTATGTCAGAAACCTGTTTTCCTTTCCAACCTGCACCTCTTAGCTCACTGGCATCCTCAACAACCATCGTCATGCCAAGGATATCAGCGGCCGCCTTTATGGCAGAGGACTTTCCCATACCGGATTTGCCGAGTACAAGGAGGTTATACTTTGGTCTGCTTATAAGCTTGCCTGTACGGAAGAAATGCTGTCTTCTTTCGTTGTGCATCCATATGCAGGTGGACAGGTCGTGCAGGTAAGCTTCCTGTCCAATGATTTTCTTTTTCAGTTCCTGTTCAAGTGTGGCAGGAGTTAACTGTGTATTGTCCATAGAATGAGCCTTTCTTTAGCGGAACGGAAGCTCTTCGGAGTTTGCGTTTGCATTTTCGCCCTGCTTCTTTGACTCTGTAAACTCCTGTCTTTCCACAACGATTTCTGTCGTGTAAACAGTCTTTCCGTCCTTATCCGTGTAACTGCCTGTGGCAATCCTGCCACTCACAGCGACCTTGATTCCTTTAAAGAAGTAACTCTCTGCAAACTCAGCAGCCTTTCCAAAGGCAACACAGCGCACATAGGCAACCTCATTTTTCTCTTTGTTGTAGCGGTTAATCGCCAGTGTATAATGGGTCACAGCAACCTGTCCGTCTGCCTCAGGGTATTTTGTCTCCGGGTCACGTACAAGTCTTCCAATCAAATTCACGTTATTCATGCTTTATTCCTCACTTTCGTAATTATCATCGGGATCTTACTTACACTTACACACCCGCCCCTTTTTTTTCTCACGTTTTTTTATAGTTAAAAGATAAGTGGGAAGCAGTCCCACGTTGCGAAGCAAGGGCATAAGAGGGGGAGTGTCGGCTATGCCGACCGCAATGGAGCGAAGCGCAATTGCGTCACGACCCCTTATGCCCTTTTTTCTTTTCGGGCAGTATCAGAGGCATTTATTATGCCGATATACTGCAAAGCCTGATTTATCAGGCTTTTTTCCGTGTTCACATCGAAAAGAAATATGCCCCTTTTTTGTGTTCAAAATGAACACTTCGTCACACCGCGCCCAAAGGCCTAGTATTTTGGCGGTGTGTGGCACTCACGTTTGTACAATTTGAAAGCACCCCATGACGCAGTTTGTACATTTGCAGTATTTTTGATTTTTTGTAAAAAAAAGAGGCTCTTGTAATGAACAAGAGCCATCTATAATTTTCCATAAAATCTTAAGTATAATCTGTTGACTTTTTGGAAAATCTATCATCTTCTAATCTTAGAAAGCACTGGAGTTGCACACAGAGCAACACAACAATCTGTGGCTTAGCTATTGCGATAATATCAATATGGCAACTCGCGTGGCACGATATCTGTAATGATAATGTCATATCCAGTATGGGGATTAGGTCATACGCAATGACTTTTAAATATAGCATAGGAATTACAAATTTGGAGTTTGTAATTTGTTTGGGGGATGATACGGATTCTGAAGGAAATATTAGAAGTAAATGCATGGTGCCGTATTCATTTAGAAATGAAAAACACTAAATTTAATAACTTATATGATGTGACACATGTTTTAAGAAAAAAACAGGAGAAAGAAAATATAGTGAATTAACATTTGGAGATGTAGAATATATTAAATATCTGCCTACTGAAATGCAACAAAAAATTGAACTTAAGTAGTAAAAAATGAGCTACCGATTCTGCAACGGAATATGGTTTTCGCTATGTCTTTATTTTGTCAGTGTTCTTCGGACCACACGCCGTAAACGACATTGCAACGATTAGGGCTGTTGCAACAAGCCAAGCTGGTTTCTTCATAGTGGTTCACCTTTCCTTTTCTCATTTTTATACGTAATACTCCCAAATACTTATTGGACGCTTTGTCTTGTCCATAGGAACGTAAGTTTGAACGAAGTGACACGTTACGTCTCACACTCATTCACACACCCACTCGCCCAAAATGTATTCGTGTATGAGTATTTCCCACGTATTCTTTTAAAATTTAGAGTTATGTATAAATTATATCATATATTAATATAATTAGGGAAGAAAATAGATGATTTGCTTATAGCATGGTGATATGTAAAAAAAAAAAAAGAAACAAGCCGTCAATCTCTCATTACGCTAAGAGACTAATGGTTGTTTCTGTTTATTGTGATGACCAAGATTAACTCAAGTATTACAGCAGAAGCAATCTATGAGGAACGAAAAAAAAGCTCATCATATGCTTTTAACAATCATAGATATGCTTGACGAAGAATCGAATCTTCAAACGCCTGTATTGCAAGTCAGTTAGAATGGACAGACTGTTGCCAGTCAGATGGATATATCGACGGTAATGTAACTGAGCCATTGTTTTGTCCATTTTGTCATCGTAGTGTCACCCGGCGGCTCGTAGAGCCGCTTTTTTCCCTCACGTTTTTATAATTTCTTTTCTTTTTATAGGCACACTTTTCGTGTTCAGTGGTTGTAAAAAGAAAAGCCCACCCTTTAATCGGGGCGGGCTGTCTATGTAGCTTTTTTAAGCTACACTGCATTACATAGGGTTACTACAATGTTTGCAGACAGTATAAGTACGTGTTTTAGTTTCTGCTGGATGGTGAATGGTGTTGACTTTCATGTCATCTTCATAGTAGTTATTGCAGTTACCTAATGAATTAACAAGAATGTGGTCACATGCTTCAGTGGCAGTTTTGAACTTTGCACCACAACCATTACAGATATAACGTGGTTCCCATACGTCTTCATTCCAAGCTTCTTTGACAGTTACTGTTTCAGTACGTGTCTCAGGTTCGTGTGGTGTCATAGGAATTGTTTCTTTATATGACTGTTTACAACCTGTGCAAGTATAAACTTTTGTACCAGTTGTTGTGCAAGTAGGTTTAACAGTTACAACACCACCGTCATAGCTGTGTACGTGTGGCTTTTCAGTATTGTCGTTATTGCCACCGTTATTGCCATTGTGGTTATCATTGTTACCATTACTATTTCCGTTATGGTTACCGTTGTTACCAGCGTTATCACTGTTGCTACTGCTGTTATTCTTACCAGTATTGCTGTTACCAGTATTGCCAGCAGGCTTTTCAGCGGGCTTGCTTGCTACAGCGTTATCATTGGCTTTCGCCTTATTGCTCTCAGCAACAGACTCTTTCGTCTCAGGCGTAACGACGTCAGTATTGCCATTTGCGATAGCTTTGTCAGCGTCTTCTTTTGTAGCTACAGTGACAGTAACTGTAGTCTTTACGACGATAGTATCGCCGTCTGTGTCAAAGTTTACGTTGATGTTGTGTTCTTTGACATAGTCACGGAACTTGTCACCGTCGAAGGTGATAGTGTAGATGACTTCGTAAGTGCCAGCTTTGCTGTAATCAACTTTGCTGTCGTCGATATCGACGCTCTTTACGATGTTCTTGTCAGCATAGACAAGGTCGTTAAGATTCACGTCAGTACCTTCTGCTACAGTGATGTCTTTCACACCAGTGATGACACCTGCGTCAGCAAGTGGCGTTAATGCATCTGCTGTAATGTCCTGTTCCTCAAGCTGTTCTGTCTCGGTTTCAGTCTCACTAAGCATTTCAGTAGCAGCGGATGATAATTCGTCTTTCTTGTCCGAAGATTTACTTCCACATGCAACACAGCTTGCCGCAAGCATGGACGCAAGCATCAGTACCAATATTTTCTTTTTCATATGTACTCATTCCTTCCCATTTTGTATTACAATTAAGCAATTATTCTTTATTTTACTCGCATATTCTTAACGTGTCAATTTGCAATTATCATAACGACAATCGTATAGTCAACAGGATAATGCAGTTTCATTCTGGTTATCATACAATCAAAATGAAAGGACGTAGTCAGTATGATAGCAGAACGTATAAAAATGTTAAGAGAAAATCAACATCTGTCCCAGACTGCTTTATCCAAGAGACTTGGTATTACAAGAAGCAGCATTAATGCATGGGAGATGGGTATTTCAACACCATCGACAACCTATCTTGTCGAGTTATCCCAGATATTCCACGTATCCATAGATTATTTACTCGGACTTGATAAGAACGTGAGCCTTGACATAACAGGGCTTGACACGGAACAAGTGCGGATTCTCACAGACCTCGCGGAACACTTTCGCAAAGAGAAGAACGTCAAATAGTATGCAGGACAATAACATTATTATAGCACATATAATAGTATTATTGTACTATTTTTATTATAATGATGCAGCATCAAAACTTGTCTTTATATCATCTGTCATTGCGATATAGCCGTGAAGCGTATACATCCCACCTTCACGCAGGCGGATATCCCTGCCATAGCCTTCATAATCAATATAATTTCTAAGGTCTCCCAAATCACTCAGACTTTCAGTAAATAACCCGCTATTTTCAGCATATTCGTACCCAAGCAGATAATCATTGTCTACTTTATTCATAAAGATAAAGCTTTCTGAACTGCGTATGAGATTGATAAGCTCTTCAACGCTGTATGTTGATGTTCCATATTCAAGCATCGACTCAAACTTTTCTATCGAGCAGTCCATCTTTACAATCTCATTTGCAAGATAATTAAGAAGCGTAATGTTATCGTATTCGTAAAGACATCGTGTAAGTCCCACTATAGCAGAGTCAAAGTCAGCAAAGAAGTATTCATGTTTTCCCATCTCATCTATTTGGATTTCCGATAAGATTTTACGTATCTCATTTTTCAGATTACCGTTACTGCATTTTAGTGGAAAAGATATCCATTTACCGCAGTCGATACCAGAATTATAAAGTCCAAGATTTTCAATATATGCCCTGAAAACAATACCTTTGTCCATTTAAGTTCTCCTTTTTTAAGAGCACCCGCACGCAGTATGCGTGGCTTTACACATAAAGAATTGGAAAATTGGATTTTTTTCGGAACCCTTTTTTAATATTTTTATTTATTTTTTCCTCGCATAGGATTTCATAAAAAAACCAATTTCCCAATTTCTCTTCCCTGTAAACCTGTGGTTATTCTTTTTTGCTTTCTGCCACCATCGCTTCCAAGAGTTTTGCTTCCCCTGTGCGTAAAAGGAGAGGAAGACACCGGTCAAAGTCCGCCCTTGTGATGTTGATGCGTCTTCGGATGCCGGTCCAGGTTACCGGCTCGCAGTTTTTACGGATGTCATCAAGCGCCCAGAGTATCTCGCGGGTCCAGTATTGTTCCATCGTCTCGGTATATTGTTCCACCTCTTTCTTACAGATCGGCATCTTAAGGAGGGATTTGGACGGCAGTCGGAGATGCTTTTCCACTGCGGACAGCGTGATGCGTACGGGGCGGCCACCGTCAGATTCCTTTACTGCTAAAATTGCCTCTTTTACAAGTGGGAGTGTTTCTTTGTCCCGTAACTCCCAGTCTGTCCTTTTCACCCCGCCTTTGCCCTTTTGTTTTGTCCTGCTTTTTTCATAGCTTCCTGCCTTCATCTTCTTTACGGATTCATAGGAGATGCCAAGCTTATCGGCTATCTGTCTGCAGTTATATCCCGCCGTAAAAAGCGCATGTATCCGTGCGTCAAATTTTTTTTTCTGACTGCGCGGCGTTATTTTCCTGTGGACTAATGCCGTGGGGGATATCTGTAAGAAGTCAGCTATCATACAGATGACATAAGGATTTAATTTATCACCTGTAAATACTTTCTGCATCTGCCATACCTCTGTTACCGGATTTTCGGGAAGCTCTTTGTAAAAGCGTATAAAATCCTCTGTCAGTTTTGTTATGTTTCTTTGTGCACCTCGTTTGGATTTATATGGTGTATACGCAAGCATACTGTCCAAAAAGACATGGACCGGAACCGGGGAATTTACATGGTTAATCGTCTTAAATACTTCATTTATGTACTCTGCAAGCCGTATCAGAGATTTATTATCCACAAAAGTTATTTCATCCGTTACCGTTATCAACTCCTGCGCTGTTAATAGTGCAGGGGTACGACCGCCTTTTTTAAGTGTAAGGGCATATTTAAGACGGCAGTGGTGGATGGGGCAGATATAAAGATGTGGTATCTGGTGTGTGCGGTGCCAGTAGGTTTCGCCATAGCGTTTTATATCCTCTTTTGCACAGCAGGGACAAAACAGCAGACCTTTTGATGCCTCTTTTCCTCCGATTCTGCGGAGCATATCACAGCGTACCTTTTTATTGTCGGCTATCTGTGTCAACAGCTCCCTTTGTCTGTCATTCGGGATAAACGCGCTGTAATATGGAAACAAAGTATTATTTAAAATCCTCTGCTGCATGTCCTTGTATTTTGTAAGATGATGCAGTGCATCAGATGTAAGAGGATTTATAAATTCCATGTCGGGAGATATATTTACATCCCGGTATAAATCCTCAGCAGCACTTCTGTAAATGGGATAGCCGGAGCGCACGTAGTAGCGCGCAAACAGCGAGTACAGCAGCTCATCGGGATATGGTTCTGGAAAAAAAGCAATCATATTTGTACCTCCGTAACGGATATATGCTTGGCAAGAAGAGTCACAATATCAAGGTTTTCCTCTTTTGATTTTGCTACCATCCGCTGGATTAAATCTTCTGACGTATCGACAGCGGATACATCCTGCTTTGGCATTTTTTGTGTATCTGTCTTTTTGCCATGGGATGATGAGACGCTTCGTTTAGGTGTGACAGGCGGATTTATATAAGAATGGAGCATTGAAAGTCTCTGTTCATATGCAAGATTTAACGTTTCTATGTCAAGGCGCTCTGTACCTGATATGATGGCGATTTCCTGCGCATCATGGATAAGTGTTACAACCACCGACACAACACCGGCACTGTGTCCGTAAAGCCACAGCAGTTCTTTTTCCGTCAGAGCGGATGGATGCTTTACATACTGATAAGCGTACACCGTGTGGCAGAACTCCTTAAATTCATCATCATACGGCATTGCAGAAAAGTTAAGACCTACCGAGCGTCTTGCAAGGTGCGCCGCCTGTTCAAAGAACACGGCGCTCTCCGGGGTCCCAATCATTCCGATGGAGATTCCACTGTTATTGATAAGCTGTGTTAAGGCACCGATTAAGCTTTTTCCGTTCTTGCTGTTTGCAACGTTCTGGATTTCATCGACGAGTAACAGTCCGATGTGGTTTAATGCCACCTGACTGACCGTGCCAATAAGCATATCGGTTGTAGCTCTTGCACGGAGCGCAGACGCATAATAGGTACTGTCAAGCACCTCATCCACCTTCCGTAAAATCTCAAGAAGCATCCCTTTTACGGAAGAATCATAGGGGCACTGTACCACGATGCATGGAATCAGTTTCTGATACGGCGTTTCCACCTCGATGATTCCGCGCTGTTCAATCAGCGAAAGCGCACGGCTTACGGCAGTGGATTTTCCAATGCCGCTGGTGCCGATTATGGTAAAGGAATCTGCCCCGCCGATAATCCCGCGGTAATTTAATCCGCAAAGAGCCCTGTGGTTTTCATAGCTTTGTGCGGTTGCACCTGCCGTTTCTTTTTTCTGCAGTGACCGCAGCATAGCAAGATACAGCTTGCTGTAAATTTCTTCTGCCATGCGTGACGGAACAAAGATGTCATAAAGCTGTGACAGACGCATCAGGCGAAGAGCCTGCGGCATTTGTGCGATAGCATCGTCAAAGGCAGGGTATACCTTTAAGGCATCTTTCAAGGCATCCCCGGCAAGCATTGGGAGCTGATTTATAATATCAAGCGGATTAGTTGTCATCGTGAACCTCCTTGTTAAAGTCTTTGTGGCGTTTTGCCTGTTCTTTCTTTCTGACATGCCGTACCTGTTTGATGTGGGTATCACCTGTGTTTACAGCGGAGGTATCGACAATCGTCTGTATCTGGCGCATAAGGTCAATCCGAGCCTGCGTATTCTCCTCTCCAGCTGCCTTTACAAGGCTTTTCTGCTGTTTGTCCATCGCCTGTGCATCTGCTATCGATTTGCCCGTAAAACGGCTTTCTATGAGTTCAAACGGCGTGTATGCGTTATCCTCAATAAGCCATACGGATGATACGTCATCGGGATTGTATGCCACGGTCACTTCCTTCCCGTTTAAGTACGCTTCCCGATAGTTTTCGTTTTTGTATCGCATGCCATTTACTTTTAAGCCTGTACGGGTAAATTTCGCCATTGTGCGCGGCAGGAGCGTAAGCATGAGCCGCTCTTTTGAGACGGGCAGGAGGGAAGCCTCCGGCATGGCAAGCCCATAGTTAAAGACTGCGGCGGCGTTCGGTCGTACCTTATCTTTTAACATTTCCTCCGTGTAGGGATAGTTTTCAAGAATCCGTTTGGTATTGTAATAGACGATGCAGTGGAGGATTATCTTTTCAAAGGCATCCATCGTAAGACAGGCGTCCTTTCTGTAATCGTGCACCCCGCGCTCCTGAAAGTCCGGTTCTATTACACCTTTTCCCTTCAACAAGGACTTAAAGTACCCCTGTATCAGGTCAAAGAACTTTTCCACCGGACCTTTCAGTTCCGGCCGGTATGCGTCAAGGTTGGTAAGCGTAACCCCAAGTTCCGTTATCTGGGAGAAGTTTTCTGAGAGATATTCCCGTCCCATATCCGTTACGAGCATGCCCGGAAGAGCAGAGACATTCCAATCCTCTTTTTCGATGGGGATTCCAAACTTCTTACACAGTTTTACCTTATCTTCAACAAGATTTCGCATAAGCCCGCGCAGGCTGTAAACACCACCCTCCCATGAGAGGAGATAGCCACAGCAGAGGCTGCTGTAAGCATCAATGCATGCCGTAAGCACAGGACGCCCAATAAGTCGCCCTTCCTCGTTTACAAGGTAAATATCGCAGATGGTCGCATCCAGCATCCCGATGCCTACGTGCGGGGCAAACTCCTGTACATGGTCCCCGAGCAGGGGGCGTTTGTTCCTCTGGTAGAAGGTAAGCCCTTTCCTTGCTATGTAGTAATTGGACCAGTTCTTTGTCTTTCTGTAAAAATACCGGAACTGATAAAAGGACGGATAGGACTTGACCAGATTTCCTTCGGCATCACAGTACTTTTCCTTCAGCATAAGGATATAGGTGCTTTTTAAGCTGTGATTCTTCCTTGTGTAGTAAAACTTATTGAGGGCCCAGCGAATGTTCTTTTCATCGGTGGATAATACCTTTTCCTTTTTGCGTTTTGCCGGAGCAAATACCGTTTTATCATAAAAGGCAAGATACAGACACAGATAAAACCGCAGCGTCTGTGTAGTGACATTGTAATGCGCTGCCATGCCGTTTATCCGAAACGAACGTTCTTTGATATCCCCAACGGCAGGGAGAATCCCTGCAATCATGGTAAAATGTTCATTTACAAACTGCCGTTCTTTTGCACTTAACTCTTCTTCCGGCACGGGAGAAATCCCGGTAAGTGCATACAAATCGCTTTTCGATGCCCCCTGCAGGGAGGCGAAACGGTCGATATTCTGCCAGATAGGCATGTGTCTTTTCTGGCAGTCCATCACAAGTGCCATGTCATCTTTTACGTCAATCACACGTAAAATCGTGTCCTCATACTTATACAGTCCTTTCTTCATCTATCACAATCCCCCAGTCCATCACGCCGTGGCGCAGCCAGTAGTTTCTTGATGCATCCAGAAGCTTTACCGTCATTGGTTTTGTAAGGTGACACCGCCTGACACATTCCCGTACCAGGATGTCCTTATTTTTCTTTACGCATACAAAATCCGAGGTGTAGTCCCCCACGCTTAAGCCGTCAAGTGGCACGTTGCAGCGTATCTCTGTCACTTCCTCATCTTCCTGTAAAAGTACAGCGCAGCGCTCCTGTATCTTTGAATAGAGCTTTAAAACATCCTTTGATTTTGTAAGTGACAGTTTTATGCAACGTCCCTTATAATTCTTCTTTACCATGGCAACCTCCTGTAAAATCAACGTTTCCAAAAAATTTCCCAGAAAATTTCCCAAAAACGTTTTTGGGGATTGTTTTTGGGAGCGTTTTTGGGAACTTTCAAAAATGCACCCGTTCCTTTAAATTTTTTCGTTTCCAAAGGGCAGGTATGCTATAATGGGGATATTACTTAAAGGAGGATTTTTTCATATGCCAGATAAGGAGAAGCCAACAACGAAAAAGGAGGCAGAAAAAAAGGCGGCAGGCACGCAGGAAAAGGGAAACACCAAAGAGTACACTGTCAAAAGCATGGACTCAGTGCTTTCCGATTTTTCCATCACGTCTATCGGAAGCCTTCATAATACACCGATTTCCACCGGGGTTCAAAATCTGGATATACTGCTAAACGGCGGGTTCAGTAGCGGCCTTATTCTTTTGGGTGCACAGCCCAGTATGGGAAAATCAACCCTTGCCCTGCAGATTGCATACAACATCGCAAAATCCGGTATTCCGGCATATTATTATTCCATAGAAATGACGCGGCACAGCATTGCAGCTAAGGCTCTGGCAAGAACTATCTTCTGTCAATCCAGTGCAAAGATGAAAATCCGTGCAAACAGATTTATGACAGCTGACGGCCCAAATGCATTTACTGCCAAAGAATGGGATTCCATTGAAGAGGCACAAAAAGCGCTGGAAGAGGGATTTCGCAACTTTTACGTGATAGAATCCTTAGATAAAAAACCGGTCAGTGGGAAAGAGATTTATGAACAGGTGCCACAACTGTTAAAAAAATCAGGCAAGGAGAAATGTGTCGTATTTGTCGATTACCTGCAGCTGTTAAGTTACCCGTCCGAAGATGGGAATACGCACCAGCCGGATATGCGAACCATCGTAGACACAAACCTCAATTATCTGAAAGCACTTGCCAGCGACTGTAATATTCCTATCGTCGTCATCAGTTCCCTAAGCCGAAGCAATAACGGAAGTCCGGTGCAGACCTCCGACTTTAAGGAATCCGGAAATATTGAATATTCGGCAGATGTGCTTATGGCGATGCAGTTTACGAAAACACCTCCAAGAAAAAAGAATACGGATTATGCTGCATTCTTTCAGAAAGAAAAATCGAAATCACCGCGTGAACTTGATGTAATCGTCCTGAAGCAACGGTACGGCAATTCGGGAAGTGAAGCGAAGGTAAGCTTTGATTATTATCCGGAAACTGATTATTTCACCTTAGCCGGTACTGTTCCGCAGGCATTTGGAAATTTAGAGGAAGACTGGATGAACGACTGCCGTGAAGTACAAAGTGTATATTCAGACTCTCCGGAATCCGAGAAAAAAAGACAACGATTCTCCGTACCGCCAAGTGAAAGACTGCCTGGCAGATTTTACATTAACAACTGTAAACTCATCCAGAGTTTTTATAAGCAGAGCGATTTTGCGCCGTGTCAGAAATTAACGGTAAATGTCACAAACGCAGAGCATCCTAAAACCTGTACGGTGTTTGTGCGGCAGAACCTGCATTTTGATTATTATGACAAGATTGTGTGCGATGCCGTATCAACCCTGTGGACGTATTATAAGAGCTCAAATTTAAAGAATGACCAGGTGAAAATCAATGTAAATGCGGTACTTGCCTGTATGTCCGGCAATGATACCATACGGTTAAAGAAAGGGGCAACCTCTTCCAAAAGGGAGAGCCATCTTATCGATATCCTTGAAAAACTGGGAAATACGGAAATCTGTATCGACCAGCGGAAGGAACTTTCCTTAAGGAAATCGTCTGACATCGGAGGAATACAGGGTGTATACAGTGGCTATATCCTGCCCGTAAAGAGGATGGAACATACCAACGATTTTCTGTTAGACCTTACCAAGGAACCGCCATTTTATGCGTATGCATCGAACAAGAACCAGGTCATCAGCTTAAAAATGCAGTATCTTACCTGTAAAGAAGAGCTCCCAAAAGCCCAAAAGGGAAAAAAAGAGGATATCGCTTTCACAGGAAACGCAGAAAAAGCGGCAAATGCAGGAGCCGCCGGTGAAGCGAACAAAGGCTCGAAAGAACACCAAAGAAAAGAAATCCGACTGCCATCCAATACGGACGATGTATTGCAGGTAAAGCACCTGTTGAACCAGAGACTGCAGATCATGAGGCATGCAAACAATAAGATGCATGGCTCTACCATAAAATATTATTATGCTTCGCACGATGTGAAGGAAGGCTACGAAGGATTCTGTACGGTTATCGGCATAACCAGAGAGCGTTTTGCCTCTGACACCTCGTTTTATAATAGAATCCGGCAGATTCATAAGTATGTTACTACGCTGCTTGACTATTATGTAAGCATCGGTTATATCAAGGGATATACCGAAACAAAGGCCGAAAAAGGCAAGCGAATCACCGGAGTAAAGATAGAATTTTGCAAATCGGTAAAGCGGGATGATGCGGATACGGCTGCAATACAAAAGCAAGCGGAGCAGAAACTGGCTGAGGTTGAAGCACATCTGCATGAGCAGGGATTCCAACAGAACCAGGCAATGCAAGAAGCAGCAATACAAAAGCAAGTGATACAGAAAGACACCGTACAGGAGCCATCCTCACAGGAGCCACCGACAGGTAAAAAACAGTGAAAATGACCCCCCATTTACGCCTTGTTAGCAGTGCCTAACAGGGCGTTTTTTAAAAACTATAAATAAACACTTGATTTTTTGGGACTGCACGATTTGATTGAAAAGTTTTGATTTCAGATGAGTTTTGGATAATATACATGTTTTTTATCCGAAATACACATGAATAAAACGTGTTTTTAAATAAATTATCTTTGAACAATAAACGCTTAAAAATGTTGATTTTCAGCTATTTTCTGTCAAAATTCACATGTAAAATATCAAACATTTCTCCATATAAGTATTTCTCATACGTATAAGAATAAGTATTTATTAAAATATCTTACATTCTTATACATAAATATATCTACGATATCTAACCACTGTATTTCACTTCCATACAGTGGCTTTTTTTTCGTTGTGCGAAAAAGACCATACGATGCTGTTTATGTATAAGAATGTAATGCGGGCGCAGTTCCACCGACAGCACAGCTGTCGGTCTGTACAACATAAATTGTAATAAACGTGAGTTTTACAGTAGTACACATTATGAAACATGAGAACAACTCATGAAATGAAACATGAGGACATGTTACATAGATACAAAAGGTGACGGGAGGGAAAGTGAAGATTAAAAAAAGAAAATCTTCAAATATCAAAGAAAGGAGATTCTTACTATGAATGGAAATCGTACAGAACGTGTAAGAGTGCCTGCAAATGTACTCGTGAGCACACATGTATCCCAGAGAAAGGAGGTAACACAATGGCATTAAACGATAAGGAAATAGAGTGCATTAAAGCTGAGGTCTTAGATAAATTGCGTCAGTATGAAACGATTGATTTCAATGCCGTTGATGTTAGTATCGAAAAGATTCTTGCAGCAAATAAAGATAATTTATATGCACAGGAAGGACTGAAATTTATCAGGAAATTTAATCAGAAAATGTATGATGCCATTATGAAATTCCTGAAAATGGAAAGGGATAAATTACTCAACTATCCTATCGTTTCTGATATCCCTGAGTATGAGATGACATTAGAAGATACCGATTGGATTTCCAGCCTTGTTTGGACAAAGGAATCCAAACCACGGTATTGTCGAGACGTAGTCTTATCAGCAAAACAAAATGTCAGACAATTTAAAATAGACGTTGCAAGCCTAGAAATTCAAGCATTGTTTTCCGATACGACAAGCGAACATGATAAGTTCTACTGTAGCTATTATAGGAAAGTAGGTTTCTGTCTCTATGATATCCTTATGAAAATCATTCATAAAGAGTATTCAAAATTAATGAAGAGCACCTCTTATCGGTCGCCTGCCATAGAAAGATTTGTATCGGAGGTTATGAAAAATGGAAAACCATCCTGATATTACAGCAGAAGCAATCTATGAGGAACGAAAAAAAGCTTATCATATGCTTTTAACAATCATAGATATGCTTGACGAAGAATCGAATCTTCAAACGCCTGTATTGCAAGTCTGTAAAGACTTGCTTACGCAGGTGCAGCAAAGGTATTTAATTTCATCCGATATCTGGCATGAATGTAACACCAAAAAAACAGAAGCAATGTCTGACAGCGAAAAAAACAGTCAGACGGAAAGGACGAACTATGGTTTATGAAAAAAGTCATACGATTTTAAATAAGATGGAGATTTTAAAAAATGCAAGAATATCCATGATGACAGATTATAAAAATACGATTCTGTTATGCGACAGACTGCGTAATACCAGGAAATATTTAAACAGATATCAGCATGATGCATTATGCTATCTTGAATACGTTGCAAGATTACAGCTTGAGCATGGAGTAGATATATATGCTAATGAAAAATCAAAACTGATTCTTGATAGCACAGCAAGCATTGATTCTTTGGGATTAAATTATTTCCTAGACGGTGATGTCAAAATATCTGTCGATGACATTGGCCGCGTAATGATGATTGTTGATTTATCTGAATGGGTCGCAAGAGAAATTTACTACGTTGACAGTGAAAAGCGACTTCTTGATTTTTGTAAATCCTACATTCAAATATATGAAAGAGAATTCTCAGCCGTTTATTACGAAGATAGCAATTGGTATAGCGGGAATCTCCGTTTGATTGATGGGGAACCAGATGAAATACAAATGACTTACATATTACATATTGAGGGGAAACTTGATAAAATACAATTGAATTACTTATTACAGATAATGGATTATAAATATTTTGCATATGAGCAAGCGTTTGAAATTGCATCAACGCCAGTAAATGAAGCGTTAGAAAAAATAAAAACAGATAATTCACATTCATCTTCCGATGAAGCAACTAATTAACAAATGGCAGGGAATTTTTCCCTGCCATCTATAAAATTATAACAAGGAGGTTCACAAAATGAACGACTTAAATGATGGGACAGGATATCTTCCACAGATTTCTCAGATATTAATCGATTTAAAATATGATGAGATTGTAGACCTGATTCGGTACGCAATTACAGAAGATGACCTCATACGCGATATAACAGAAGCCTATTTTATGGGAAAAGAATCCGAAGACATTGACCCTAAGCAGACGCGTCGAGAGGTTATGGGATTACTGATTATGGCATTTAGGTATAAGAATTCATGTTTTAATGCGAGGTTAAAAACTCCGCAAGAAATTCCTGCCGCTACACTTGCTACAGCTTTAAGCAAGACCGGATACTTTGCACGCATTAGGACTGATAACGAATCAGAGCCCGCCTTATATGTCTATAATGACAGTGGTCTCCATGCAGGTACCTATCGCTATTGTGACAGCCGTGATGACACAGGAGAATTTCACAATATCGTTAGACGATGGAACTATACAGCGTCTTCCAGGTACCGGCATGAAGTATTTTTATACCTTGCAGGTGAGGCTCCGACTTTAGATGAAACGCAGGATGATGAATGGGTTCCTGTAGAAAACGGAGCTTTCAATGTGCGAACACAAGAATTCATCTCCAATATGGATGATGAGTACAGGGAAAAATTTGTATTCCTTAAGAAAAACCATACAGCATATAATCCAAAGGCCTGTGTATCCCCTATCATTACAGACCCGGATACCGGTGACACCTATGATATAGATACTGTGATTGAGTCATATTTTGGCAAAGGCTCACCTATGACCCAGCTTTTGTGGGAGCTTTTTTACAGCCTCGTCAGATATAAAAAGAATTATCGTGTCGTGCACTTCTTCTGTAACGTTGACAATGGTACGAATGCGGGCAGCAACGGAAAGAGTACCCTGCTTAGTCTGATGCGTGGACTTATCGGGTCAGGTAACTACTGCTCGATAAAGCCTACAGACATGGGCAAGGATTTTGCACTTGGCAATCTTCCTGATACCACTGCAATCCTTGTAGATGAGATAAGCGTCACAGAGCCTATCAACAGTATTGATATCTTAAAGACGCTTGCGACCAGGGATGCCAGTGTCACTACACAGCGTAAGTTCCACGACCCAAGAACCGTACGGTGGGACGGAAATATGGTATTCGGCTGTAATGGATTCCCAAAGATTATCGAAAAAACAGGAGCAGCAGAAAGAAGATTCTACTTCTGGAATTTTACCAAGCGGTTTACCGGAGCTTCCGATAAGAATTTTATTCAGGATGTACTTGTAAAGGACGAGCGTGTACTTGAGTACGTACTGTATAAGATTTTACATATGGGGGATATCAAGAAGCTGTCACGTCCACAGGAAATCGATGACACGTTAGACCAGTATCGTAAAGCTACTTACAATACGGTACATGAGTTCATGAACGAAATGGCTCTTCCTGATTCAGCCGGAAACATCAAACTGGTGTGGACGATGCAGCCGTTTCGATGGTTATTTGAGCTTTATCAGGCATGGTTACTTAAGGACTTGGGACAGCATAATAAATTGACGAAAAAGAAATTCTGTCAGGATATTATGGCATGGTGCGCTCTTCATCCTGATGACTGGGAGCTGCGTTCGGGCGCTGTACATAGACCAAAAGGTGCTATGGAGCAGAATGAGCCATTAATCGGTGAATACGGCGTAACATCATGGTATGGTAATGTACAGACACAGTTCGACAGCAACAACCAGCCGGTTGGAACCACCTATCACCCAGTTCTTAAAGACACATACGACAACGCATTAATGCGTAAATAGGTCTTTTATAGCCACTGCCACCTTATGGTGGCAGTGGTAATTAGTAAGATTTACAGAAATTGGGAAATTGGATTTTTTTAGAACCCTTTTTTCATATTTTTATTTATTTTTTTAACAAAGGTTTTCATAAAAAAAACCAATTTTCCAATTCTTTTGCTGTAAATGTTAAATGCTGGAATTACTGACTAACTGACAAATATAATACAAGTAATTTACTCGGAGCATCCACCTTTGGCGTGGGTGCTCTTTGTTTCATGAGGATATTATCGTCTCATGTCTAATCATTCAGGATATATATGATACTGAATTGAAAATTGTCGTACTGTGTGATAAAATGACAGCTATGGAACCCACGACAGGGGGTGGTAGCCTCCCGAGCCAATGGCCCCGGTTTACCGGAATACATAGGAAGGGAGGTGGTGCAAATGACAGCTTATGAAATCATTATGGTTTTCCTGGGGATAATCGGCTTGCTGATTTCCTCTTGTGGTCTGCTTCTTGCATTGCTTACCTTTCTCGATAAGAGAAACAAGCACAAATAAAAATGCCTACTCTGTCGATACCAGAGTAGGCAGTGTCCGTAAGGACAATTAACTTTCACTCGGGTTGCTCCACCTTTTGGAGTGGGGCTCCTAAGGGGCATCTGTTAGAGCAGATGCCTTTCTTTATGCTTAATATAACACAATAAGGGAATGATTTCAACTGCATTTTATTAGTTAGCCTGCTTTAAAAGCCCTATTGATTCTCCACTTTGTTCTTGCTGGTATGTAAGTACAAAGAAAGACGGTTGTCTAAATAAGATGTTTTGCAATATTGATACTACTGTACAAAAAAACAAATGGTTTTGTGTACAATTTTCATTCGGCCATTTAGGTAAAAAATAGCGTGGAAATCAGCTGTTTGTCATGAAAAAACTGTGTACGAAAAGAATTTACCTTTTCTTATACAATATCGTTTTATTTCCTAATATATATTTCACTATATCACAGGGCACACCACATTATCCTGTAAAAGGCAAAAATGATTATCCTGACAG
>OHZK01000316.1_pt1 | contig 26380 bp, 22 predicted proteins | sample 1580401 | NCBI WGS metagenome assembly OHZK01 (sample SAMEA3882530, study PRJEB24775) | human gut metagenome | biome: human-associated habitat; feature: intestine environment; material: feces | place: Netherlands | collected 2009/2010
AGGTTGAAGATCATGAAGGCGTAAGCAGACAGTGCGGTGTAGTCCTGCGCAACAGCAGCCCAGATCTCATCGCCGTTCTCAGACAGCTCGCCGCCGAAGTGATACAGAACACCGAAGGTACCAACCACGTTCTCCTTTGCGATCAGGCCGGAGACGGAAGCGACAGTTGCACGCCAGTTGCCGAAGCCCAGAGGTGCAAAGATCCATGCGACCTTGGTAGCGATCGCAGCCAGCACGGAGTTGTCCTGATCCTCGACCATGCCGAAGACACCATTCTCGAAGCCGAAGCCCTGCAGGAACCACAGCACAACGGTAGCTGCCAGAATGACGGAACCGGCACGCTTGATGAAGGACCAGCCGCGCTCCCAGGTGGCACGGAAAACGTTGCCCCATGCAGGCACATGGTAAGCGGGCAGCTCCATAACGAAGGGTGCGGGGTCGCCAGCGAAGAGCTTGGTCTTCTTCAGAATAACACCGGAGCAAATGATGGCAGCCATGCCGATGAAGTAAGCGGAAACAGCAACCAGAGAGGAACCACCGAACATTGCACCTGCGATCAGGCCGATGATGGGCATCTTAGCGCCGCAGGGGATGAAGCAGGTGGTCATAATGGTCATACGGCGGTCACGCTCGTTCTCGATGGTACGGGAAGCCATGACACCGGGCACGCCGCAGCCGGTACCGACCAGCACGGGGATGAAACTCTTACCAGACAGGCCGAAACGGCGGAAGATACGGTCCATGATGAAGGCGACACGGGACATATAGCCCACATCCTCCAGGATGGACAGCAGGAAGAACAGAACCAGCATCTGGGGAACGAAGCCCAGCACCGCGCCGACACCGGCCACGATACCGTCCATAATCAGGCCGTACAGCCAGCCTGCCACACCGATGCTCTCCAGGAAGCCGCCCAGCGCGCCCGGCACGATCTCTCCAAACAGGACATCGTTGGTCCAGTCAGTCGCAAAGGTGCCGATAGCCCAGCCGCCATCTGCAATGGAGGTGCCCATGGACAGGGAGTACATCAGGAACATGACCAGCGCGAAGATGGGCAGAGCCAGCACACGGTTGGTCACGATCTGGTCGATCTTGTCAGAAGCAGTCAGGTGCTCCACACGGGCTTTTTTCTTGACGGCCTTGTCAACGACACCGTTGATGTAGGAGTAGCGCTGGTTGGTGATGATGCTCTCGGCATCATCGTCCATCTCCTTCTCGCAGTCTTTGATGTGCTCATCAATGTGGTCAGCCAGAGCCTTGTCGAGCTTCAGCTCTTCCACGACCTTCTCATCCCGCTCGAACAGCTTGACTGCATACCAGCGCAGGAAGCGGTCATCGACCTTGCCCTGGATGGACTCCTCGATGTGTGCGATGGCATGCTCCACACTGCCGGTAAAGACGTGGGGCAGCTCACCGGCCTTCTGCTTCTGGGCAGCGGCAACCGCAGCCTTGGCAGCAGCCTCGGTGCCCTCGCCCTTCAGTGCGCTGATCTCAACTGCCTGGCAGCCCAGCTCGCTGCTCAGCTTCTTCAGGTCGATCTTATCGCCGTTCTTGCGGACCAGATCGATCATGTTGACCGCCATAACAACGGGGATGCCCAGCTCGATCAGCTGAGTGGTCAGGTAGAGGTTGCGCTCAATGTTGGTGCCATCGATGATGTTCAGAATGGCATCGGGCTTCTCCTTGACCAGGTAAGTACGGGAGACGACCTCCTCCAGCGTGTAGGGAGACAGGGAGTAGATACCGGGCAGGTCCTGGATGATGACATCCTTATCGCCCTTCAGCTTGCCTTCCTTCTTTTCCACGGTAACGCCGGGCCAGTTGCCAACGTACTGGTTGGAGCCGGTCAGGTTATTGAACAGGGTAGTCTTGCCGCAGTTCGGGTTACCGGCCAGTGCAATTTTAATACTCATTGCGTGTCCTTTCCTCTCTTTGGAATCAAACCACTTCGATCATTTCAGCGTCGGCCTTGCGCACACTCAGTTCATAGTTGCGCACGGTCAGCTCCATGGGGTCGCCCAGAGGTGCCACCTTACGGACATAGATCTCAACACCCTTGGTGATGCCCATGTCCATGATGCGGCGCTTGACCGGGCCTTCGCCATGCAGGCGAGCCACGGTGCAGGTCTCGCCGACCTTCACGTCCTTCAGAGTTTTCATGCAAATTTCCTCCTCTACTTGTCTTTATTCAGAGACCATTCCAGTGTCGGAGCAGGTCCCAAACAGCGCGCTGCGCTGTTCAGCCGATCATAATGCGATTTGCCATCGTCCTGTCGAGTGCCAGGCGGCTTTCCTTGACCTGTACGATCAGGTTGCCTGCGATCTCGTTGACCACGGTCACTTCGCTGTCCACCACAAAACCAAGCTCTGCCAGATGCAGGCGGACTTCATCTTTGCCGGTGATCTTCTTGATGGTGACGGTCTCGCCCGCCTTCGCCATTGTCAGAGGCATCATAACATTCCACTCCCTTTTTCATACTGTTTGTGGGCTGCTGATGCACCGGAGCGGTTAGTCAGTCGGAACTATCAGCATGGATAGTTTACGCTTACTAACCTTTGTTGTCAACAGTTTTTTCATCATTAAAAGTTAGTTTATATGAACAAACAGTTTTTCTGCCCAAATATCCCAGTTTTTTTATCACAATCAACAACAACTAACTCAAATTCCTGAGTAAAAGTTAGCCATTGTTTACATTTTACCGTCATTTTTTCTGTTTGAAAATGACACAGCCGCCCGGTGCAGTGGTCAAGGCTGCAACGGACGGCCGCGTGTCAAAAGGAGGATTTCTTCCCGCCGGAGCGTGGTTTGTTCCGGTGGGTGCCAGGATAAAAAGAGAGTATTGGTAGAGAATGACTTGTCAAGCCGCCACAGCAAGGCGGAAAATGGGGGTACCCTCATGGAACAGGCGCAGATACACTCTGGTGCACTTGTTCAACTGGGCAAAATGACGTGCGGCGGCATCAGGGTCGCCGTAAGCCTTCCAGCAGCCGCAGCAGGTGAAATTGCGGCCCTGATTTTCGATAAAGCCCACCACATCGGTGAGCGGATAACCAAGAAACACGCCGATCTCATGGGGAAAATCGGCTTCGCAGCACAGCCGCCGGGACAGCTGCCGCAGCATACCGTCACAATCGGAAGCATCTTCCGGCAGGGCATAGCCCTCGCGTTGCAGGAACTCCCGCACCGCCTCATCGGCCAACACCTGACGCAGGCGGCTCTCGCGGTAAACATAAATGAGATACCGGTGGGTTTGAGCACAGCCCTTGAGGACCCGGACCTTCAGCCCCTTCTCCCCCAGCTGGTCATTCCAGCGGTGCACCCGGGCAGCCAGGTCGGCACAGTCCCGGGTCTCATAGCGGAACAGCCCGGCAGGTTTCAGTCCTGCCAGCACCGGCGCGCACTGTTCGATCATCACGGTCTCAAAATTACGCTCCATGGCTGCTTTCCTCCGCTTTTATCCATTTGAGGAACAGCGTTCCCCGCCGCGCCGCATTCTATGCAAGTGCAGCAGTTAGATATTTCTAACCTCAAACTCTAAAAGAATGCGGCACAGGCCATTTGCCTGCTGACCGCTTTGTGGTTAGTTATTTCTAACGTGGCATTATCTTACCACAGCATTGGGATGGTGTCAAGGGGTTTTGACAAGTTTTCTGCATCAAACTTTTTGCGCGTGTTGCGGCGTGTCGAAATTCATGGTATAGTATAGTCAGCCGCCCGCAAAGGCGGCGAAGGCGCTGTGTCCAAAACGCAGGCGGCAGCCCACTTGCCGGTACCTAGGTGCCGGGAATGGCTGGTTTCTTGAAGAGTTGCCCGCTCCCCGGATGCCCAAGGGCGGAAAGGGGCTTTTCTTTATGGAACCCGGGTTGCGGCTCCCAGCGTTCGCTTCGTGCAAATGCACTCGCGTCCTGCTGGCCGCTGCCCCAACAACTTCTCCCTCGATCCGCCGCTGGCGGCGGTCGTCGTTGTTGCAAATTACATGGACAATCGCCACAAGCGATAAAAAACGCAAGAAAAAATGACCGCCTCAACGTTCCAAGCCTGAGCGGTCATTTTTCTTGACTAATATGGCAAGGGGCTAGTCGTTTGCGGCCAGCGCCTTTTCTATTTGTAATATAGTCAATTTCCTTTATTTTGTCAAGGAAAGGCTGGATATAAACCTATGCCATCAATCTTTGATTACAAGCACTTCTTTGATGATTATTGTAAAGAATGCTCCCTTGATCTGCACTTATCCTTTGATATGCCCTCTGATTATGAGACCGCTTGCGGAACATTTGACCCTGCAAGCAAAACTGTGTTCATCAATGCAGAGCATCTGAACGCCAAACCTGACTATGAGAAAGCATTTTTTCTGTTTCACGAACTGCGTCACGCATCGCAGTATCTCTGTCCGGAACACTTCGGTTCCGAAATACACCGAAGCCTTCAATATGTCATTGGCTATGATGGTACATGCTATAAGCTGGTAAATGGCCATTACATCTCCTGCAAATTGGATGGCAATGAAGATCATTTTACCAACCTATATCTTGGTCAGCCGCACGAAGTCGATGCCAATACATTTGCTTACGAACAAGTCAAACAGCTCTATGGAGATTCTAAAGAGTTAAAAGCACTGTTTGATTTTTGGATGCCTCGCCATCCTCTCCCTGCCCACGCATACGATCTCATATTTTCGCAAATCGACAAAAGTATTTCTTGTATATCACCTTTGGAGAAAACGCTATGACTTTCACACCTTTTGAAACCGCCCGGCTTCGCCTGCGCCCGCAGGAAACTCGGGATGCCGGGTTTGCACTCTGCATCTGGGGTGACCCCATCACCGGAAAATATTTGTCCGACCCAGTGCTGGACGATATCGATGACCTGAACGAATATATGGAATTGCTCCGCAGCCTGAGCGACAGCACCGACTGCTATTATGTCATTGCAGAGGACAAAGTCACCCACCAGCCAATTGGTACTTGCTGTGCTGTGGTCAAGGATGGCGGCAGCTGCTGGGATATCGGTTACTGCATCCACCCTACCTGCTGGCGCAAGGGTTATGCCAAAGAAATGGTAAACGCTCTGGTGCAGTTCGGTGCACAGAACGGTATAAAAACCGTTCTGGCCGATGTTGCCGCTGAAAATGCCGGTTCCTGCGGTGTGATGCGTGCACTAGGTTTCACGCCCACTGAAAATGGAATCTTCCGCCGAAGCGGCTCTCAGACCGAATACAAAAATCTGACGTTTAAGAAGGAATTATGATTTCAACCACCCTTTCCCCTCTCGTGGAAAAACTCTCCAATTTTCTCTCTGCCCATCCCGATCACCCGGTGCTGGTGGCGCTGGACGGCCGGTGCGGCAGCGGCAAAACCACGCTGGCGGCACAGCTGGCCCGGCAGTTTCCCCAGAGCATCACGGTGCATACCGATGACTTCTATCTTCCCCCAGCCAGCCGTATGGCAAACTGGGAGCAGATCCCCTGCGCCAACATGGACTTGGAGCGCCTGCGTGCCCAGGTGCTCACACCCGCCCGGGCCGGGCAGGCCGTCCCCTACCGTGCCTACTTCTGCCGGGCGGGTGCCTACCTGCCGGAACAATGCTTTGCGCCCCAGCCGCTGGTCATCGTGGAGGGCAGTTACAGCTGCCACCCCACCCTTGCGGACTGTTATGATCTGAAGCTTTTCGTCACCTGCTCCAAGGAAGAGCAGGCCCGCCGTCTGCTGGCGCGGGAGGGAGAACGCTATTCCGGCTTCACCGCCCGGTGGATCCCGCTGGAAGAGGGGTATTTCGCAAAATTCCAGATCGAGCAGACCGTTGACTTTATCCTTGATACGACCTGTTAACTTTTTGCAAATTCCAGCGCTCTGCCCCTGCAAACCTGGTGCAAAATATGTTATAGTTAGGATGGAACAATAATTTTTCAAGGCAAGGAGCAGCATATGGAACATTTTGTGCAGTTTGAGGATGTTTCCAAATATTATCAGACCGGCAGTGTCCGCATTGCGGCGGCCGATCACCTGAATTTTTATGTAGACAAGGGCGAGTTTTGCATCATTGTGGGTCCCTCGGGTGCAGGCAAGACCACCCTGCTGAACATTCTGGGCGGCATGGACACCTGCGACGAGGGCCATGTCTGGCTGGATGGGCAGGATGTGAGCCATTTTTCCGAAAAAGAGCTCACCACCTACCGCCGGTACGACGTAGGCTTCGTGTTCCAGTTCTACAATCTGGTGCAGAATCTGACTGCACTGGAAAATGTGGAGCTGGCCAGCGAGATCTGCCGTGATCCGCTGGACCCCGCCGCCACGCTGGAAAGTGTGGGTCTGGGCGAGCGGCTCAACAACTTCCCTGCCCAGCTTTCGGGCGGCGAGCAGCAGCGCGTTTCCATTGCCCGGGCGCTGGCCAAGAATCCCAAGCTCCTGCTCTGCGATGAGCCCACCGGTGCACTGGACTACAAGACCGGCAAGCAGGTGCTGGCCCTGCTCCAGCGCACCTGCCGCGAAACAGGGCGCACCGTCATCGTCATTACCCACAACACGGCCCTGACGGCCATGGCGGACCGGATCATCCAGGTCAAGAGCGGACAGATCCTGTCCAACAAGGTCAACGAACACCCGGTGCCGGTGGAACAGATCGAGTGGTGACCGCTATGCAGAAAAGCTATCGTAAAAATATCCAGCGTGACTTCCGGAGCAATCTGAACCGGTTCCTTTCCCTGTTCGGCATCGTGGCGCTGGGCGTGATGATGCTGACAGGTCTGGTCAGCTTTGCCCCCAGTATGCGCACCGCCGGGCAGAAGTACTATGTCCAGCAAAATGTGTTCGACCTGCGGGTGCTCTCCACGCTGGGCCTTTCGGAATCAGATCTCTCCGCCATTGCCGCCACGGAGGGCGTGAGCGCCGTGATGCCCGTGAAGTATCTGGACACCGAGGGCCGCTGGTCAAGCTCTACTGACGGAGCCGTGCTGCGGGTGCAGCAGCTTCCCGCCGACCCGGCTGCGGAAACTGAGGCCAATATGAACCGCCTGACTCTGCTGGAGGGCCGGATGCCCGAAACCGCCAACGAGTGTGTGGTGCAGGTGCTGGGCCACGCTGACCCTGTCCCGCTGGGCACCGTGGTCACCCTGCCCGAGGATACCGAGGACATCCGCCGCACCGAATATACCGTGGTGGGCCAGGTGCAGGACCCTCAATATTTTTCTGCCACCCAGGAGACCAGCACCGTCGGCGATGGCATCCTGGATGCTCTTGTGTTCGTGCAGGACGGTGAATTGACCGCAGATTATTATACCGTCTGTTATCTCAAGGTGGCAGATGCCGCACAGTATGACAATTACAGCGATGAATACCAGACCGCAGTGGATACTGTGGCTGACCGACTGGATGCCATCAGCAAGGAGCACTGTGTGGCCCGCCGGGCCCAGCTTATCGAGGATGCCACTACCCAGCTGGACGATGCCAAACAGACCTACAGCGAGCAGAAGGCTGAGGCCGAGCGCCAGTTTGCACAAGCCGAGCAGAAGCTGACCGACGCGCAGCGGGAGCTGGATGCCGCCAAGGCCCAGCTGGACGCAGGCGAAGCCGAGCTTGCCGCCCAGAAGGCCGCCCTGCCCGATACCATGCAGAGCGGTGCCGCCACGCTGGTGAGCAGCGAAGATCAGGTATTGGAATTTGAGGATCAGCTTCAGCAGATCCAGCTGCTGGTCAACCTGAAACAGGTGGCTGACCCCCTGCTGGGCTATGCCGAGACCGCTCTGAACAATGCCCAAAAGGCGCTGGATGAGGCCGAGCCCGAGGACGAGGAATACACCGAGCTGCGGGACGCGCTTGCCAAGGCACAGGCCGCCTACGATAACATCAAGGGCCAGCTGGACGGTTATCAGGCCCAGTTGGATGCCGGCAAGCAGCAGATGTATGCCAAAGGGCTCATCTCCTCGCCCAACCTCTCCAACACGGACCTTGTCACCGAGGCCAAGGCCGCCCTGCGCAGCATGAAGGTACAGCTGCTGCAGGGCCAGCTCCAGCTGAGCACCGGTACTGCCACCGCTTACACCCAGTTTGAGGCCGCCCGCGCCCAGCTGGATGAGGGCTGGGCACAGTACCAGTCCGGTCAGGAACAGCTGAACGCTTCCCGCACCGAATACGAGACCCAGAAGGCCGATGCGGAGCAGAAACTCGCCGAAGGCCAGCAGCAGATCAACGATGCGGAAGAGAAGATCGCGGACATCCAGAACGGCGAGTGGTATGTACTGGACCGCGGCAGCACCCTGAGCCTTGTCACGCTGGAACAGTACGCCGACCGGATGGCTGCCATTGCCCGGGTGTTCCCGGTGTTCTTCTTCCTGGTGGCGGCGCTGGTGGCTTCCACCACCATGACCCGCATGGTGGACGAGAACCGCCTGCAGATGGGCACCCTCAAGGCGCTGGGCTACTCCAACGTCAGTATCGCAGGCAAGTACTTACTGTACGGCATTGCCGCCAGCGTTCTGGGCAGCATCGTGGGCATTGCCGTAGGCTTTGTGGTGTTCCCCACCATCTTCTGGTACGCCTACCGCACCATGATGTTCTCCCTCCCCACCTTTACGCTGCACTTCTACCCGGGCCTGGCATTGGGCAGCATGGCCCTCAGCGCGGCGGTCATCGGCCTTGCCACCCTGCAGGCCTGCCGCGCCAGCCTCAAGGAAAAATCCGCCGCCCTGCTGCTGCCCCGTGCGCCTGCAGCGGGCAAGCGCATCCTCCTTGAATATCTCACCCCGTTGTGGAAGCGGATGAGCTTCTCCCAGAAAACCACCGCCCGCAACCTGTTCCGCTATAAAAAGCGCTTCTTTATGACCGTTCTGGGCGTGGCGGGCTGCACGGCCCTGCTCCTCATCGGCTTCGGCATCCAGGATTCCCTGCTGCCCATGCTGACCAAGCAGACCACTGAGCTGACCCACGCCGACCTGACCATCTCCCTGAGCGACGAAAAGGCGCTGACCATGGAGAACGGTCTGGCCGACCTGCTGGATTCCAGCAGCGGGATCACCAGCTGGGGCCGCTACTACACCAAGAGCGTCACCCTTTACAATGCCGCGGGGGAAAAAGAGACCGTCAGCCTGGTTGCCGCCGCAGACGAAAGCCAGATGACCGAATACTTCACCTTCCGCACCCGGCAGGGCCACAAGGCCATTGCCTTTGACGATTCCAGCGTCATTCTGACCGAAAAGACCGCTGAAAAGCTGGGGCTTTCGGTGGGCGACAGCTTTGAGGTGGAGACTGCTGACGGCGGGCGCAGGTCCCTGACCCTGACCGGCATCACCGAGAACTATGTCTTTACCCGGCTGTACCTCTCGCAGGCGCAGCTCAAAACGCTGAACGGCGGTGCTCTGCCCGCCTGGAACGCCGTTTACGGTCAGACCGACTGCCCCACCGATGCAGCCCGCGCCTCCCTCTCCTCCGCCATTCTGGCCTGCAACTATGTCAGCTCCGCCTCCTTCATCGAGGACACCACCCAGATGTTCGATGGCCTGATCGGCTGCCTGAACTATGTGGTCATGCTGGTCATCGTCTGCGCTGCCGCATTGGCCGCCGTGGTGCTCTACAACCTCATCAGCGTCAACCTGGGCGAGCGCAAAAAGGAGCTTGCCACCATCAAGGTGCTGGGCTTCTATGACAAGGAGGTCTACCGCTACATCTTCCGGGAGATCGATCTGCTCTCTCTCATCGGCTCCCTGGTGGGTCTGGTGGTGGGTATTCCCCTGCACCAGTTCATCATCCGCACTGTGGAAATGGACCAGATGATGTTCATCCGTTCCATCGCCCCCCGCAGCTTTGTGTTCAGCGTGGCGCTCACCATGCTCTTCAACTTTGCCGTCTGCCTGCTCATGCGCCGCCATGTCCGCCAGATCAGCATGGTGGAAAGCATGAAAGCGCCGGAATAATTCCCTTACAGACAGAACAACGCCCGCCGGGTGTGGTACTTCTCGTACCGCCCGGCGGGCGTATTGTTTTGCGTTCTACAGCCGCGGTCTCAGCCGCCCAGATAAGCGTTGCGGACGCGCTCATTGGTCAGCAGCTCTGCACCGGTGCCATCCATGACCACATGGCCTGTCTCAAGGACATAGGCGCGGTCGGCCACGGAAAGGGCCATCTGTGCGTTCTGCTCCACCAGCAGGATGGTCATACCTTCCTTGTGGATATCGCGGATGATATCAAAGATCTCCTGCACCAGCAGCGGGGAAAGGCCCATGGAGGGCTCATCCAACATCAGCATAGAGGCGTTGCTCATCAGGGCACGGCCCATGGCCAGCATCTGCTGCTCGCCGCCGGACATGGTACCGGCCAGCTGCCTGCGGCGCTCCTTCAGGCGGGGGAAGAGGGTGAACACCTTTTCCTTGTTGGCCGCAATGGTGGAAGCGGGCTGGGTGTAGGCACCCATATCCAGGTTTTCCTCCACGGTCATGTGCAGGAACACATGGCGGCCCTCCGGCACCTGTGCCAGACCGGCCTCCACGATCTTATGGGCACGCACGCCCTTGATGCTCTTACCCTTGTACAGGATATCACCCGTTTTGGGGTGGAGCAGGCCGGAGATAGTTTTCAGGGTGGTGGACTTACCGGCACCGTTGGCACCGATCAGGGTCACGATCTCGCCCTCGTGCACCTCAAACGAAACATCCTTGACAGCGTGGATGTTGCCGTAATAAACGTTGATGTTATCAACCTTCAGCATCGTTTCTACCATCGGTTCAGCCCTCCTTCTTGCCCAGGTAGGCCTCGATGACCTGGGGATTGTTGCGGATCTCATCCGGGGTGCCCTTGGCGATGATGCGGCCGAAGTTCAGCACCGCGATGCCCTCGCAGATGCCCATGACCAGGCTCATGTCATGCTCGATCAGCAGCACAGCGATGTTGAACTCATCGCGGATGCGGCGGATGGTCTCGGTCAGCTCAGCGGTCTCCGAGGGGTTCATACCCGCGGCAGGCTCATCCAGCAGCAGCAGCTTGGGGCTGGTGGCCAGCGCGCGCATGATCTCCAAACGGCGCTGTGCGCCATAGGGCAGGCTGCCGGCCTGCGTATAGGCCATATCTGCCATGTGGAAGATGTCCAGCAGCTCAAAGGCACGCTCGGTGCAGTGCTTTTCCTCTTTCCAATAGTTGGGCAGGCGGATCAGCGAAGAGGCAAGATCGTACTTCATGGACTCATGCAGGCCGACCTTGATGTTGTCGATGACGCTCATCTCCTTGAACAGACGGATATTCTGGAAGGTACGGGCCACGCCCATCCGGTTGACCTGATAGGTCTTTTTGCCCGCCGTGGGCATTCCATCGATCAGGATGGAGCCGCGGGTGGGCTGGTAAACATTGGTCAGCAGGTTGAACACCGTGGTCTTACCGGCACCGTTGGGGCCGATCAGGCCGGTGATCTCGTTGCGGCCGATCATCAGGTTGAAGCCATCCACAGCGGTCAGGCCGCCAAAATCGATGCCCAGCTCACGGACATCCAGAATGGGCTTTTTGTCCTTATCGCGGTCCGTCAGAAAGCCGCCGGAGGGGACACTGTTCAGTCTGGTCTGGAACTCACTCATGGTCTGCACCCTCCTTCTTTTTCTTGCCAAACAGGACACGCTCCACAAGGCGGCTCATGGAGAAATCGTAGCTGCCCAGCAGTCCGCCCGGGCGGAAGATCATCATCAGGATCAGCACCAGCGAGTAGATGACCATGCGGTAGCTGTCGAAGCTGCGGGTCGCCTCAGGCAGGATGGTCAGGACCGTTGCAGAGAGGATGGAGCCCAGCATAGAGCCCATGCCGCCCAGAACCACCATGACCAGGATCTCAATGGACTTCATAAAGCCGAAGGTGGAGGGGTTCAGCACGCCGATGTAGCAGGCATACAGGCCGCCTGCCAGACCCGCAAAGGCAGCGGAGAAGGCAAAGGCCATGACCTTGTAGTAGGTGGTCTGGATGCCGCAGCTCTCGGCGGCGATCTCGTTGTCGCGGATGGCCAGCACAGCACGGCCGTGGCGGCTCTTCATCATGGCGTGGATCAGGAAGCAGGTGATGACCACGCAGAGGAACACGTTGGTGAAGTTGGAGTACTTGGGGATGTTCTTCAGGCCCTTGGAGCCATAGAACAGCTTGAAGCCCAGCACATCATCGATGTTGTTCAGGGTGATGCGGATGATCTCGCCAAAGCCCAGCGTCAGGATGGCCAGATAGTCGCCGGTCAGGCGCAGGGCCGGGATGCCGATGAGCACACCGAACAGACCAGCCACGATGCAGGCCAGCACCAGACCGATGGCAAAAGAGACACCGTCCGGCAGCGGGCAGAACTTGGTGAACAGGGCGCAGGTGTAGGCACCCACAGCCATGAAACCGGCATGACCCAGCGGCAGCTGCCCCAGATAGCCGGTGGCAACGTTCAGGGAGACCGCCAGGATGATATTGATGCCCACCGTCATCAGCACCTTGTTCTGGTAGGTAGACAGGATATTCCGGGTCAGGTAGGAAAGCGCCACGAACAGCAGAGCCACCAGCACGGCGTTCATCAGGTAGCGCACGGGCATTTTGAGCGTTTTGCGATTCTTGTTCATCTTCATGCCCTCCTTACACCTTTTCCTGCACCTTGCGGCCAAGGAAGCCCGTGGGCTTGACCAGCAGCACGATGATCAGAATTGCAAACGTAACAGCGTCCTTCCATGCGGAAAGGCCGATGGCGGAAACAAAGCACTCGCACAGGCCGATGGCAATGCCGCCGATCATTGCGCCCGGGATGGAGCCGATGCCGCCCAGAACGGCGGCAACAAAGGCTTTCAGGCCCAGCATGGAGCCCATGGTGGGGGTAGCCTGCGGGTAGGAGCAGCAGTACAGCACCGAGCCGATACCGGCCAGTGCGGAGCCCACCGCAAAGGTAAAGGAGATGGTGCTGTTGACATTGATGCCCATCAGGCGGGCAGCGTCCATATCCTCAGAGACAGCGCGCATGGCCTTGCCCAGCTTGGTCTTCTGCACCAGAAAGGTCAGCACCAGCATGGACAGCACGGTGACCACCAGCGTGATCACGGAGGTCAGGCCCAGGGGCACACTGCCGATCATAAAGGTCTTGTTGCCGTAGTAGGATGGGATGACCTTTGCGCCGGAACCCATCACCAGCTCAGCGGTGTACTCCAGGAAGAAGGAGACACCAATGGCCGTGATCAGCAGAGAGATGCGGGGCGCGTTGCGCAACGGGGTGTAGGCGACCTTTTCGATCACCACACCCAGCAGAGTGCAGGTAATAATGGTGGCGCACACAGCCGTCACCGGGCCAAGGCCCAGCTGGTTCATAACGAACCAGGACATGTATGCACCCACCATGATGACATCGCCGTGGGCAAAGTTCAGCAGCAGGATGATGCCGTACACCATGCTGTAACCCAGTGCGATCAGTGCATAGATACTGCCAAGGGACAAGCCGTTGATCAGCTGACTAAAGAACACTGTCATTGGATGGACACTTCCTTTCTTTCTACCAAAAAAGCGGAGACAACCTGTTCCGGCGGCCTCCGCAAGGGTACATCATTCTCTGGTTCCGGCATTCAGGCCGCACACCGGTGCGCGGCGCAGAAGCGGGATCAGAACATTTCCTTCAGTTCGGGCTTGCCGTCCACATAGGTCAGGATCGCAGTCTTCTTGACGGGATCGTGGTGCTCATCAAAGGTAAAGGTGCCGGTGATGCCCTCAATGGTGCCGGAGGCAATGGCATCGTTGACAGCCTGCTTGTACTCATCGGTACCGGCCTCCAGGCCGGCATCCTCAGCAGCCTGCACGCCGTAAACCACGGTCTTGGCGGCATCGTAGCCCAGAGGAGCAAAGCCGTTGGGGTAATCCTCACCGTACTCGGCCTTGTAGGCATCCTCGAACTCGGGGCTGGAACCCTTTGCGTAGTTTGCGCAGAAGTAGCTGTCCTTCAGCTGATCGGCAGTGGCATAGCCCTCCAGGCCATCCCAGCCGTCGCCGCCCAGGAAGGGAACATTCAGGCCGACGCTCTCAGCCTGAGACAGGATCTGGCCCACTTCCTCGTAGTAGTTGGGGCAGAACACGGTCTCGGGACCCTTGCCCATGATGCTGGTCAGCTGGGTCTTGAAGTCCACGTCGCCATCGGAGTAGCTCTCCTGATCGACGATGGTGCCGCCCAGGCTCTCGAACTCGTTGACAAAGTTCTCAGCCAGACCCTCGTTGTAGTCAGCGCCCTTCTTGAAGATGACAGCTGCCTTGGTGTAGCCCAGCTTCTGGTAAGCGTAATCAGCCATCTTGATGCCCTGGAACGGGTCGGTGAAGGTGGCACGGAAGACATTCTCGTTCACGGTGTCGGTCTCGGCATCGTAAGTAACGGCCTCAGCGGTAGCGGAAGCAGTGACCATGGGCATGTTGTAATCTGCGCTCTCAGCAGCAACTGCCAGAGTGGGGGTGGTGGTGACATCGCCCACCAGAGCGGTGATGCCCTCGTCCACCATCTTGGTGAAGCAGTTGACAGCCTGCGTAGCATCACCCTGCTCATCCTCGGTCAGGATCTCGATCTGCTTGCCATTGATGCCGCCGTTGGCGTTGACCTGCTTCAGGTACAGGGAAGCGCCGTTGACAACAGCCTGGCCGTAAACGGAAACATTGCCGGTCAGGGGGCCCATCACGCCGATCTTGATGGTGTCACCGGAAGCAGCGGCAGAGCCTGCAGCGGATGCGGCAGTGGAAGAAGCGGCAGTGCTGGAAGAGGAGCCGCCGCAGGCGGTCAGGACACCGGCAGCAGCCACGACACCGGCAGCGGTCAGAAAGTTGCGGCGAGAGATCATCTTTTTCATAATACAATATCCTCCTGTTGGAAGTTTTTCGTATGATAGATGCACAAAGCAGGGCGCTTCCCTCAAAGCCGCCCTGCTTTGTGTGTGTATTCATTATAGTCTCGCCAGGCGGGTTGTGCAATTCACAAACCGTCCATACTTTTCCGGGCATTTTCCGGCATTTTATGTGAAAGCCACCAAAAAATTCATGTTGTTTTTGGTTATTTTTTCATTTTGTTCACTTTGTTTCATCGTGAAATGAAGGGCTTTCACCCTTGTCAAAAAAGTTACAGCGTCGTTTTTTCTTCTGCCTGCCGGTAAATAGAGGTACGATAAAACACCATGGAGAGCACGGTGCCCACAAACCAGCCCACAGGCCAGGACAGCCAGATGCCGTTCACGCCCAGCCAGCGAGAAAACAGCACGGCCAGCACCACGCGCAGGAACAGGTCGGAAAGGGTGGTCGCCATAAAGCGGCCCATCATGCCGCAGCCGCGCATCAGGCCATCTGAGGTCAGCTTGAATGCCAGCAGCAGGTAGAAGGGTGCGATCGTCTGCAGGAAGGTCAGGCCGGTGTTGATGGCCTCACCCGTGGGGCTGTTCATAAAGAGCATGAGCAGCTGGCGGCCTGCCAGCAGGTACAGGGCCGTGAAGCAGAGGCAGATGCTGCCCAGCAGTCTGACACCGGCCCCAAAACCCGCCCTGACACGCTCGTTCTTCCCTGCGCCCAGATTCTGGGAGGCGTAGTTGGAAATGCCACTGCCCAGCGTGGTCAGGGAGGAAATGAGCACATTGTTCAGCTTGGTGGCCGCGGCAAAGCCCGCGATCACGCTGGCACCGAAGGAGTTGACCACGCTCTGGATGATAATATTGCCCACTGAGACAAAGCTCTGCTGCAAAATGCTGGGAATGGCCACCACTGCGATCTGGCCCAGCATCTTCCAGGAGAACCAGACCCGCTCCCCCTCACTCGGGACAGCACGCACCCGCCGGACCACCACCCACAGGGAGAGCACGCAGCTCACCCCCTGGCACAGAAAGGTCGCCCAGGCCACACCGGCAACCCCCAGATCAAAGGCAGCCACGAACAGCACATCCACCGCGATGTTTGCGGTAGAGGAACCCGCCAGAAACAGGAACGGGGTGCGGCTGTCGCCCAGCGCCGTAAAAATGCCCGTTGCCACATTGTAAAGGAACAGGAAGGGCAGGCCCAGGGTGTAGATGTCCAGATACTCTGCTGAGTCGGCCATCAGCTCCGCCGGGGTGCGGATGAGCATCAGCAGGCTCCGGCAGCCCAGCAGGCCCACCGCCATCAGGGCACCGCAGAGCACCACCGTGCCGATAAGCGCCGTGGAGACGGCGGTTTTCATGGTGTTGTAGTCCTTTGCGCCGAAGTACCGGGAAACGATGACAGAGCCGCCGATGTTGCAGCCGAATGAGAACGCCAGAAAGATCAGGGTGATCTCGTAGCTGTTGCCCACAGCGGCCAGGGCGTTTTCACCGATCAGCTTGCCCGCTACAAGGCTGTCGGCAATGTTGTAGAGCTGCTGGAACAGGATGCTGCCGAACATGGGCAGGCAGAACTGCCACAGCACCTTGGACGGGGAGCCCACGGTCAGGTCTTTGTTCATGTAAAAAAATCCTCCACAATCTTTGGTTCTCTCTTGTCCATCTATCATTTTACCGTCACCTCTTCGGAATGTAAACCCACAAATCCACACACTCCCCCATCCTTTTCCCTCGTTCTGCCGGATACGCACCCGCCCCGGCGGGCATCCTATCAATGTTTACAGCGGCAAACATCCGCAGACCCTCTTGCGCAAGGGTGCGGGACGTGGTAGGATAAAGACAGTTAGTTAGTTCTGACTATCTATATAATATCTCATCGAAGATCGGGAGGTTACTGTGATGAACTATCTGGAAATTGAATCTGTGATCGGCCGCGAGATCCTGGACTCCCGCGGAAATCCCACCGTTGAGGCCGAGATCACTCTGGCCGACGGCACGGTTGCCCGCGGCTGTGCCCCCTCCGGCGCTTCCACCGGCGAGTTCGAGGCTCTGGAGCTGCGCGACGGCGACAAGGGCCGCTATCTGGGCAAGGGCGTGACCAAAGCTGTGGAGAACATCAACACTGTCATCGCTGACGCGGTGGTGGGCATGGATGCCTCCGACATCTACGCCATTGATGCCGCCATGCTCCGGGCCGACGGCACCAAGGACAAATCCAATCTGGGCGCAAACGCCATTCTGGCGGTCTCCATTGCCGCCTGCCGCGCTGCCGCCGCTTCTCTGAAGATGCCCCTGTACCGCTTTCTGGGCGGCGTGAACGGCAACCGCCTGCCCGTGCCCATGATGAACATCCTGAACGGCGGCGCACACGCTACCAACACCGTGGACACGCAGGAGTTTATGATCATGCCCGTGGGCGCGCCCAGCTTCAAAGAGGCCCTGCGCTGGTGCGCCGAGGTGTTCCACGCTCTGGCTTCCATCCTGAAGGCCAGGGGCCTGGCCACCTCCGTGGGCGACGAGGGCGGCTTTGCCCCCAACCTGTCCAGCGACGAGGAGACCATCGAGACCATTCTGGCCGCCATCGAAAAGGCCGGTTATCAGCCCGGCAAGGACTTCATGCTGGCCATGGATGCCGCTTCCTCCGAGTGGAAGAGCCCCAAGGGCAAGGGCTTCTACAAGCTGCCCAAGGCCGGCACCGAGTACACTTCCAGTGAGCTGATCGCACATTGGAAGAGCCTGGTGGAGAAGTATCCCATCATCTCCATTGAAGACGGCTTGGATGAAGAGGACTGGGAAGGCTGGCAGGAGATGACCCGGGAACTGGGCGGTAAGGTCCAGCTGGTGGGCGACGACCTGTTCGTTACCAACACCGAGCGTCTGGCCAAGGGCATCCAGCTGGGTGCAGGCAACGCCATCCTGATCAAGCTGAACCAGATCGGTTCTGTTTCCGAGACGCTGGAGGCCATCAAGATGGCCCACAAGGCCGGCTACACCGCCATCAGCTCTCACCGCTCCGGCGAGACCGAGGACACCACCATTGCCGATCTGGCCGTGGCGCTGAACACCTGCCAGATCAAGACCGGTGCACCCAGCCGCACCGAGCGTGTGGCAAAGTACAACCAGCTGCTGCGCATTGAGGAGCAACTGGGCGAAAGCGCCGTCTACCCCGGCATGGAAGCGTTTTAAGTAAGACGATTTGGAATGCCCTCCGCGCTGCTATGGGCATTTTCAGCGGAAATAGTATTTTTGATTTGTTGCTCAGAAACGCCTGCGGGCGTTTCTGAGCAACTTTTTCACGGGAAGGGGTCGTAAAGGCAGACGGCAACTGCAATACTCCCAATATTTACCACCACGGCATTTGCAATCCTGCGGCGGACTGGTTCGTATATAAGGCAGACCGGCACCCGGCAGCAGTCGGGACGGAATGAAACGAAAGGAGCAAACCTTCCATGTTTCAAGGCCTTGGGCCGCTGCTCAGCCTTTTGGGCGGCGGCAGCTTTGCAAAGCTGCTTCTGTTTTTACTGAAGGGGCTGTTCGGCTGAAACGGACGGTCTGAAAGGAGAATACCATGCTGATCGTATTGGAGCATCTGCTGGGTCGGATCAACCTGCCCGGTATGTGGTGGATCATCGCAGAGCGCTGGCTGTGAGGTGACACCCCGCAAAGCCGCTGCACTTTTTGTGCGGCGGCTTTTTTGCGTTGCCTTACCTGCCTTTCCATTGGCAAAAAATGCTTGCATCTAGGCAGTTTTGATGATAAAATCAAAATGTTATAGTGTGCCCAAAAGCGGGGCGTACAGGAAGGTAAAGTTTGAAATTGCGGTAACAGGGGGTACTGCGTGCTGCCGGGGTGCGGTGCGCGGAGAAAAAGGCAGGAAAGGTAAAATGGAAATAGACGAGACAACAAAAGAAGAGCTTCTGCAGCTGGAACGCTATGCACAGAATATACCGGGCGGCTTCCACTGTTGTGCGGATGACCCGGAAAAAGGCTATCCCTTTATTTATATCAGCGACCGCTTTCTGGAGATACTGGGCTGGGAGCGGGCAGAGTTTGCGGCAAGGTTCGATAACCGCTACACCGCGCTGGTGCACCCGGATGATCTGGCGACCGGGCTGCGCTACCGGAATGCGGAAAACAGCGCGACTTACGCCAAGAATGGTGACAGCATCTTCCGGATTCTGGGCAAAAACGGCTACCGCTGGGTCACCAACGCTGCCAACCGGGTGGAATGGTACGGCAAAGGCTATATCGTGGGCACTATCACGGATATCACCCCCTATATGGAGCTGCGGGAAAAGCTGGAACAGCAGAACCGCACTCAGCGGGAAGCGCTGGAAACCGCCAACCATAACCTGTTGCGGATGATGCAGCAGATGGAGGCGCAAAAAGCGCAGTTTGCCCAGACCGCCGCCCGGAATATGGAAAAAGAAAAGCACTACCGGCAGCGGCTGAACCATGACGCCCTGACCGGCACCTACAACCGCCGCTTTTACGAGGAAGTGGTGCGCAATAACATCGGCCCGGCGGGCATCGCCCTGATGGATATCGACGATTTCAAGATTTGCAACGATACCTACGGCCACCACGCCGGAGATCTGGCACTGGAAACCGTTGCAAAGGCCATCCGCAGCTGCATCTGGGAAACAGATCTGCTGATCCGCTACGGCGGCGACGAGTTTTTGCTGGTGCTGCCCGGCATCCCGGCGGATTATTTCAAGGTAAAGCTGGAGCAGATCCGCACCGCCGTGCAGCAAACGGTGGTGCCGGGCTACCCCCACTTCCGGCTGTCGCTGAGCATCGGCGGCGCGCTGCAGACCCTTGCCGACCCTATGGAGAACGTGGTGCGCCGGGCAGATCTTATAATGTATCAGGCCAAAAACCACAAGGACGCAGTGGCGGTGGACACACAGGACAGCCGGTTGGCTGCACAGAAGGATGTCTTAGGGGAAAAGCCCGTGATCCTGCTGGTGGACGATTCCATGATGAACCGCATGATGCTTGCCGGCATTCTGGGCGAGGACTACCGCATTCTGGAAGCCGAGAACGGCAAGCAGTGTCTGGAGCTGCTGCGGGCAAACGCCGGGCAAATCTCGCTGGTGCTGCTGGATATCAACATGCCGGTCATGGACGGCTTTGAGGTGCTGCGCACCATGAACACCAACCACACCATCGAGGACGTGCCGGTGATCATGATCTCCAGTGACGACTCGGAGGAAGCCATCCGCAAGGCCTACGAGCTGGGTGCCAGCGACTATGTCAACCGCCCCTTTGACGCCAAGATCGTCTACCGCCGGGTGTCCAACACCATCAAGCTGTACGCCAAGCAGCGGCGGCTGGTGCAGATGGTGTCTGACCAGATCCGCGCGCGGGAAAAGAACACCGATGTGCTGGTGGGTGTGCTGGGCCAGATCGTGGAGTTCCGCAACGGCGAGTCCGGCTCTCATGTGCGGCACATCCGCATCATCACCGAGACGCTGCTGCACCGGCTGATAGAGCTGACCAGCCGCTACGACCTGACCCCCGAGCAGCAGGATAACATCCCGCTGGCGTCGGCGCTGCACGATATCGGCAAGATCGGCATTGACGAAGCCATCCTGAATAAGCCCGGCAAGCTGACCGCAGAAGAATTTGCGGTGATCAAGACCCACAGTATGCTGGGCGCAGAGATGCTGCAAAAGACTGAAAGCTTTGCAGACCAGCCGCTGTTGCAGACCGCCTACGAGATCGCCCGCTGGCACCACGAGCGCTGGGACGGCAGGGGATACCCGGACGGGCTGAAGGGCGACGATATCCCCATCAGCGCACAGCTGGTCTCCATGGCGGATGTGTATGACGCACTGACCAGCGAACGGTGCTATAAAAAGGCTTTCCCGCACGAAACGGCTGTCCAGATGATCACGAACGGCGCGTGCGGCGCCTTCAACCCGCTGCTGCTGCAGTGCCTGCTGGACGTGCAGGGGGAACTGAAACAGGAAATTTTACAATGGTAATGTGAGGACAATTACGCGTGACAGAACAGCGATTCAACCATAAAATACCCCGCCGTACCTTTTTAAAGGTGTGCGCGGCGGCAGCGGCAGCCGGGCTGACCGCTTGCGGCAAAACACAGGCGGCGGCAGCGCTGCCCGAGCTTACGGTGGGCAGCGATAACTACCCGCCTTTTATCTACCTGAACAATGACAGCACGCCCACCGGCATTGATAGGGCAGCGAGTTCATCGTGAACCTCTGCTTCCCCCTCAGCGGGCAGAAGGCGGAGATCAAGCAGCTGCCCCAGCTGGAAGGGCTGCGGGCACTGGTGGCGGACGACGACACCAACACCTGCCTGAGCGTCAGCACCATGCTTTCCAAGATCGGCATGCGGCCGGAGTGGACCATCTCCGGCAAGGAAGCAGTCATCCGCACGAAGTACGCCGTGGAGCAGGGCGATGCTTTCAGCGTGTATATCATCGACTGGCTCATCCCGGATATGAACGGCATCGAGATCGTGCGGCAGATCCGCAAGGTCATCGGGGACAGCTGCCCCATCATCATCCTGACTGCCTACGACTGGGCGGATATCGAGGAGGAGGCGCGCGCCGCCGGTGTGACCGCCTTCTGCGAAAAACCGCTGTTCCTTTCGGAGCTGCGCAAAGTGCTGACAGAGCCCTTCCGGGTGCAGCCGGCACAGACGCCCGTGCTGCCGCCCAAGGCAGACTTCAGCGGTAAGCACCTGCTGCTGGTGGAGGACAATGCCCTGAACCGGGAGATCGCCATAGAGATCTTAAAGGAAGCAGGCTTCCTTGTGGATACCGCCGGAGACGGCGTTGAAGCAGTGGAAAAGATGGAGCAGTCCGCGTCCGGGCAGTACGACCTGATCTTAATGGACATCCAGATGCCCCGGATGGACGGCTACGAAGCCACCCGGCGTATCCGCGCCCTGCCCGACCCCCGCAAGGCGGGCATCCCTATTTTTGCCATGACCGCCAACGCCTTTGAGGAGGACAAGCAGAACGCCCTGAATGCGGGCATGAACGGCCACATCGCAAAGCCGCTGGATATCCCGCACCTGCTGAAGGTGCTGGAAGAAGCGCTGAAATAAGAACCCGCTCAGGCAAAGCCTTGCGGCTTTATCGGCTCCCCCGAAAGGGGGAGCTTTTTTGTTTCTGCCGGTCAGCACCTTCCCGCTCACGCAGTTTCCTCTTCCTGCATAGGATGGTGCACAGCGGAAAAGGGGAGATGACGACATGAGGCAGACAAAGCGGTTTGCGGTGGTGGGCAGCGATGCCCGGCAGGCGGCGGCAGGGCGTGCACTGGCGCGGGCGGGGTATACGGTGGGTGGCGTGCAGCAGCTGCCGCAGGCAGACTGCATCCTGCTGCCGCTCCCGCTGGAACAGGCGGATTTGCCGCTGGCGCAGCTGCTGGGCATGGCAAAGCCCGGGGCATTGGCGCTGGGCGGTAAGGTGACGGACAGCGCAAGGACCATCGCCCGGGCGGCGGGGGTGGAGCTGGTGGACTACTTTGCCCGCCCGGAGCTGACCGTGTATAACGCCATCCCCACCGCCGAGGGCTGCATCGGCATTCTGCTGGAACGGCGCAGCCGTACCCTGTGGGGCGCGGCGGTGCTGGTGCTAGGCTTTGGCCCGGTGGGGCGGGCGCTTGCGGTGCGTCTGGCAGCACTGGGCGCGCGGGTGACCGTGGCGGCACGCCGCCCGGTGCAGCGGGCCATGGCAGAGGAGCAGGGTCTGCGGGCGGTGCCGCTGACAGACCTTGCCGCCGCAGCTGCCGCCTTTGATACGGTGGTGAACACCATCCCCGCGCCGGTGCTGACGGCGGCAGTGCTGGCGTTTGCCTTCCTGTTCAGCGTGGTGCACATCGGCATTGGCAAGTTCGGCCAGTGGCACACCGACAGCGACCTTGTGGAACAGGATACCAATGCCCTGCAGCTGAAAAACGACCTGCCGGAGGGCGACTACCGAATCGACACCTACAAGATCCACGACAACATCGGGATGTGGCTGGATAAGAGCTGCCTGCAGTATTTTGGCAGCACGGCGGCCCCCAGCATCCTCAGCTTCTACCCGGCGCTGGGGGTCAAGCGGGATGTGCGCAGTGAGCCGGAGCTTTCCAATTATGCACTGCGGGGCCTTTTGAGTGTGGAGTACCTTATCACCACGCCGGAAAAGCAGACCGACTTTGAAAACGAAGCCGACGACGGCTGGGAATATGCCTTTGCAAAGGACGGCTATGCGGTCTACCGCAACACGAACTACGTGCCCATGGGCTTTGCCTATGATTATTACCTCACCCAGACCGAGTACGAAGAAATAGCCAAGGCCACCCGCGCAAACCTCCTGATGCGTGCACTGGTGCTTACCGACGAGGATGCTGCAGTCTACGGCAAGTACCTCACCCATCTGCCGGAAGGCAGACGGGAGGAGCTGTACTATGAGTCCTACGTGCAGGACTGCCGCGAGCGCCGTGCCACGGCTGCCAGTGTGTTCCAGATGAACAATTCGGGCTTCCACGCCGAGATCACGCTGGAAAAAGAGAACCTCGTGTTCTTCTCCGTGCCTTACGATGACGGCTTTACGGCCTATGTCAACGGGCAGGAAGCCGACATTGTGGAGGTGGACGAGGGATTGATGGCTGTGCTGTGCCCGGCAGGTGAAAACAGCATCGATTTTGTCTACCAGCCCGACGGCATCCGGCTGAGCCGTGCGCTGACTTTGGGCGGCATTGTGGTATGGCTGGCGTACACGGCGTACTTCGTCTGGCGCAAGCGCCGCACAAAGCGGGCCTGATGCACGGAAGAATGACTTTGTGCTGTAGAAAAAAGAAATTTTTGAAATTTCCTCTTGACTTTATGCCAATAAAGTGTATAATGCAATCAAACCGATGAGGCGGAAGAGAACCTGCACAGCGCATCTTCAGTGAGCCCGGACAGTGAAAACGGGCGAGAGCGGGGCAGAGTTTCGTGGGCCGCCGAGGGCCGGGCAAACGGGCACAAACCCCAGTAGCTTTGGACGGAAGTCTCCGTTACAGGACAGGGGAGTGTTGGCTCTCCGTGAGTGGCTCTGCTGTATTGGATGCAGAGCAAGCAAGGTGGCACCGCAGAATCGTATTTACCGATCCTGTCCTTGTGGATAACACACAGGGACAGGGTCGTTTTGTTTTAAGACCCGTCCCGCAAAGGGAGCGGGTCTTTTGATTTGCCGCCCGCTCCGGGAAAGGAGTTACCACTATGAAAAACCTGAACATGATCTCCCGCCGCAGCTTCCTGAAGGCCGCTCTGGCCGCTTCCGCTGTTTCTGCTATGGCACTGACCGGCTGCGGCGGCGCTGCTTCCAGCACCGCCTCCAGTGCAGCAGTCTCCTCCTCCGCAGCGGCTTCCGGCAGCGCCGCCGCTGGCGAGACCTTCAAGGTGGGCATCGTCAACTATGTGGACCACGCCTCCCTCAACCAGATCGTGGAATCTGTGGAGAGCCGTCTGGACGCCATTGGTAAGGAGAAAGGTGTCACCTTTGACTACGCCGATTACTATGCCAACGCACAGGCCGACCAGTCCAACCTGAACCAGATCGGCGCAGACCTTGTGGCTGATGGCGTGGACGTGATCGTAGCCGTGGCCACCCCTACCGCCGCTACTATGCTGGCCGCTGTGGAGGACACCGACATCCCGGTGGTCTACTCCGCTGTGACCGACCCTGCCGCCGCAGGCTTTGACGGCGAGGAGAACATCACCGGCACCTCCGATGCCCTGAACACCGACGCCATCATGAACCTGATCGTGGCGGCAAACCCCGGCATTGATACCATCGGTCTGCTGTATGACCTGAGTCAGGATGCCTCCACCCAGGCCATTGCGGACGCCAAGGCCTTCTGCGAGAAGAACGGCATCAAGGTGGTGGAAAAGAACGGCACCACCACCGCCGAGGTGCAGATGGCTGCCGAGGCACTGGTAGCCGCCGGAGTCAAGGCCGTGTTCACCCCCACTGACAACACCATCATGACCGCCGAGCTGTCCATCTACGAAAGCTTCATCGAGGCCGGTGTGCAGCACTACACCGGTGCCGACAGCTTTGCGCTGAACGGTGCACTGGTGGGCTACGGCGTGGACTACGTCCAGCTGGGCGAAGCTACCGCCGATATGGTCAGCCAGCTGCTGTGCGATGGCAAGACCCCCGCAGATCTGCCCTACCAGACCTTTGATAACGGCATCGTCACCATCAACACCGAGACCGCCGAGGCTCTGGGCTTGGATCTTGCCGCCCTGAAGGAAGCTTTCAAGCCCTACTGCACCGAGATCACCGAGGTGGCCACCGCCGAGAACTTCTCCTGAGCGCCCCACCCCGTCAAAACCTGACGGTTTTGCCAGCTCTCCCGCAAGGGAGAGCTTTTGGCGGTTCTGGGGAAAGTGGTTTCCCTCTCCCGTGAAAATACGTATGTCGCACTCCGCAGAGCAATGCGGTGCGCATTCAAAATAACATAAAAGGAGCATACACCATGCTGGCGAGTATCTTTTCCCTCAACGTTTTGCAGACAGCGCTGGAGCTGGGCTGCATCTACGGACTGGTGGCGTTGGCACTGTTTCTGAGCTACTCCATCCTGAATATTGCCGACCTTTCCACCGACGGCTGCTTTACGCTGGGCTGCGCCGTGGCCTGTCAGGTGGCGCTGACCGGCCACCCCATCCTTGCGCTGGCGGCAGCCATGGCTGCGGGGGTGTGCTCCGGCTTTGTCACCGCCTTTCTGCAGACAAGGCTCGGGGTGGAAAGCATCATGGCCGGTATCATCGTCAACACCGGCCTGTACACCATCAATCTGGCGGTGATGGGCTTCTCCTCCACCATGTCACTGGTCAAGACCCCTACCATCTTCTCCATGGCAAAAACTTCGCTGGGCTTTCTGGGCAGCTGGTACAAGCTGGCGCTGGCGGCAGTTATCATTGCCATCGCCTGCGCGGCGATGCTGGGTTTTCTTGGCACGCGGCTGGGGCTTTCCATCCGCGCCACCGGCGATAACGCCGCCATGGTGCGGGCTTCCAGCATCAACCCCGCCTTTACCATCACGGTGGGTCTGTGCGTTTCCGGTGCGTTGTGTGCACTGTCCGGCGGGCTGCTGGCGCAGTACCAGAAAAGCTGTGATATCAACGTGGGCACCGGCATGGTGACCATTGCACTGGCTTCCCTCATCATCGGCGAGACGCTGGTGGGCAAGCGCACCATGCTGCGCCGCATCCTTGGCGTGGTGTTCGGCAGCTGCCTGTACCGCTTTATCGTGGCTGTGGCCCTGCGCTTCAATGTGCCCGCCGCCGCCATGAAGCTGGTGTCTGCCATCATCGTGGCCATCGCCATTTCGATGCCGGCCATCAAGGAAAAAATCGCCTTTGAAAAGCGTCGGCACGCTGCCCGTGCCCGCCGCACCGTGACCAACAGGGAGGGACAGTAACATGGAAATGCTGCAGCTGAACGACCTGCACAAGACCTTTAACCCCGGCACCGTCAACGAAAAGGTAGCGCTAAATGGGGTGAGCCTGCAAATGGAAGCCGGAGATTTTGCCACCATCGTGGGCTCCAACGGCGCGGGCAAATCCACCCTGTTCAACGCCA
>OHZK01000379.1_pt1 | contig 22992 bp, 17 predicted proteins | sample 1580401 | NCBI WGS metagenome assembly OHZK01 (sample SAMEA3882530, study PRJEB24775) | human gut metagenome | biome: human-associated habitat; feature: intestine environment; material: feces | place: Netherlands | collected 2009/2010
CCCCTGCTGGTAATCCCGTTTTCAACACACGCGCCACAATGCCTCGTACGTATGGGACGGTAGGAGAAAAATCAGCATCCGCATCGAAATCGCACAAAGAAAAACCGATAGACGGGATGCCTTTCATGCAGCCTTCCAACACCACACCCATCGTCCCCGAATAATGCACGTTGACAGAAGAATTGTCCCCATGGTTGATGCCACCGACCACCACATCCGGCTTACGGCCGGTTTCCATTTCAAGTGCCAGTTTCACACAGTCTACCGGTGTCCCGCTACACGCACAGATTTTTATACCCGGACGCACAGCCACGACGCGATAACGTAAAGGGTCGTGTGACGTAATCGCACACGCGGAACCGGAACGGGCACTGTCCGGCGCCATTACAAGAATATCTCCCAAAGGAGACAACATATCTATTAATTCGTTCAATCCTTTTGCCTGTACTCCATCATCGTTCGAGAGTAGGATAAGCGGCCTCATGTCGTTCATTTTCACCTATATTTGTTTCCACAAAAGTACGAAAAAAGGTTTAAAAGCTCAGTGCTTTCACCGAAAAACATTATCTTTGCGGCATGATGCTCCTCGCAGTTATTAACAATATAGTCGAGTTTTCAACAATTTAACGTTTCTATCTGCATTCTCTAAAGCGCAGTAGTCAGGAATACGTTACTTTTGTGCAAACCAAATATTAGGATATGGGAAAGATTATTGCTTTAGCAAATCAGAAAGGAGGGGTCGGAAAGACCACGACTTCGATGAATCTGGCCGCCTCTTTAGCGACATTGGAAAAAAAGGTCTTGCTTGTCGATGCGGATCCTCAGGCCAATGCGTCTTCCGGTTTGGGAGTAGACGTATCTGAAATAGACTGCTCTATCTATGAATGTATCATCGATCACGCAGATCCGCGCGATGCCATTTATACTACGGATATCGAGGGATTGGACATCATTCCTTCTCACATCGATTTGGTCGGTGCGGAAATAGAAATGCTGAACCTTCCCAATCGGGAAAAAGTGCTGACGGGTATCCTTTCTCCCATGAAGAGCGAATACGATTACATTTTGATAGATTGTTCCCCTTCATTAGGCCTCATCACCGTAAACGCATTGACGGCAGCCGATGCCGTAATCATCCCGGTCCAGTGTGAATATTTCGCATTGGAAGGTATCAGCAAACTTCTCAATACGATCAAGATTATCAAATCCAAGCTCAATCCGTCTTTGGAAATCGAAGGTTTTTTGCTGACCATGTATGACAGCCGCCTGCGTCTGGCCAACCAGATTTATGATGAGGTAAAAAAGCATTTCCAGGAATTAGTCTTCAAAACCGTCATCCAACGGAACGTCAAACTCAGCGAAGCCCCGAGCCACGGTCTTCCGGTTATCCTTTACGACACGGACTCCACAGGTTCCAAGAACCATTTGGCTTTGGCGAAAGAAATTATTGAAAAAGACAAATAACAGAAAAAAGAATGGCTGTACACAAGAAATACCCTGCTTTAGGACGAGGACTGGACGCTCTGATTTCCACCAAGGAAGTCCACACGGACGGTTCCTCTACCATCAATGAAATCGAACTGGACAAGATTTCTCCGAATCCCAACCAGCCGAGAAGGGATTTTGACCCTGAAAGTCTGCGCGAGTTGGCCGACTCCATTGCGGAAATCGGCATCGTACAACCCATCACACTCCGCAAGATGGAAGACGACACGTTTCAGATTATCGCCGGAGAACGGCGCTGGAGAGCTTCCAAACAAGCCGGCCTGCACACCATCCCGGCATACATACGTACGGCAGATGACGAAAATGTCATGGAAATGGCCTTGATAGAGAACATCCAACGCGAAGACCTGAATTCGGTGGAGATCGCACTGGCCTACCAACATCTTATCGAACAATACAACCTGACGCAAGAGAAATTGAGTGAACGCATCGGTAAAAACCGCTCTACCATCACGAACTACCTGCGTCTGCTCCGTTTGCCCGCTCCTATTCAGATGGCTTTGCAAAACAAAGACATCGACATGGGACACGCACGCGCTTTACTTGCTTTGGATAACCCTACACTGCAAATCAAACTATTCCAGCAAATCATTCAGGAGAACCTTTCCGTCCGGAAGGTAGAAGAAATGGTCAAAGCTCTCACGGAGGGCGAAAGCGTAAAAAGCGGAGGTAAAAAAATCACACCGAAGGGAGCACGTCTTCCCGAAGAATACAACGTTTTGAAACAAAGTCTATCTAAATTCTTTCAAGCCAAAGTACAACTCACTTGCTCGGATAAAGGCAAGGGTAAAATCAGCATTCCGTTTGCGAATGAAGAAGAATTGGAACGTATTATCGAACTGTTTGACCGTTTAAAAAGTTGAAGTGTATTAAACTCTTATATCGTCATTCACTCATCCTGCTCGGCATCTTGTTCATGCACGGCGGGATGTCTTCAGTTTGGGGACAAACGTCTCCGGCAGCAGACAGTATACCTGCCGTACACGACTCCGTGCCCACCGCAGTACCCTTGCTTGCCGACACGTTGGCCGTTACGGCCAAAGACAGCGTCCCACCCGTTATCACCGAAACGCCCCCCATGCCCGGCGACAGTTTGCCGCCCGCAGGAACGTTGGCGGACACCGCCGCGACCGCATTGGATTCCACTGCCATCGGCCTGAAAAGCGATTCATTGCTCCGCCACACGCCCTCTTTTATGGAAAAGCGTTTCATTCCCAATCCACAGCGTGCCCTATGGTTATCCCTGATTATTCCGGGAGCCGGACAGATTTACAACCGCAAACTGTGGAAGATACCTATTGTCTACGGCGGCTTTTTAGGTTGCCTCTATGCCCTGACGTGGAACAACCAGATGTATGGCGACTATTCACAAGCCTATCTGGATATTATGGATGACGACCCCAACACGAAGAGCTACGAAAATATGCTCCCGTTGAATTACAGCATTGCAGGCCGGGAAGACCAATACAAAGAAATATTCAAGAACAAAAAGAACTATTACCGCAAGTACCGGGACATGAGTATATTCGCCATGATAGCCGTATATCTGCTGTCGGTAGTAGACGCATACGTGGACGCGGAACTCTCGTCTTTCGACATTTCCAAAGATTTGGGTTTGCGAATCGAACCGGCCGTCTTTAATTTTGGCGGACGGGGACGGAAGGCTTCGGTAGGCGTCCAATGTAATTTAAACTTTTAAACCATGATGAAGAAAATCGGATTATTCTGTATAGCAGCTTTATTGGCTACGGGGATGAAAGCACAAAACGACATCACCGTACACGACGACCAGACGGGAAAAGACGAAGTGATCGGCCTCCCGGAAGGTATGACCTATGAAATAGACAGCCTGTTGCAAGAATGGAACACCAAGAACTATCTGGGAGTGGATGAGAAATGCGAAAGTTCGGACGAGAATCCGCAATACAGCAAGGAGGAATACATCTCGCGACTCAACCGCCTGCCCAACATCATAGAAATGCCCTATAACGAGGTGGTACGGAAATTCATCGACCAATATTGTACACGGCTGAGACGCTCCGTATCTTACATGCTGGCAGCCAATAATTTCTATGTACCCATATTCGAGGAAGCATTGGAAAGTTACCAGTTACCCTTGGAACTGAAATACTTGCCGGTCATCGAGTCCGCCCTCAACCCCGGAGCCACCTCCCGGGTCGGTGCAGCCGGATTGTGGCAATTCATGATTTCTACCGGTAAAGTATACGGCCTCGATGTCAATAGTCTGATAGACGAACGTCGTGACCCCATCAAGTCCTCATACGCCGCCGCACATTACCTGCAAGACCTTTATCAGATTTTCGGCGACTGGACTTTGGTCATCGCAGCCTACAACTGCGGGCCGGCCAACGTAAACAAGGCTATCCGACGCGCAGGGGGAAGCAGGGATTATTGGCAAATCTATCCTTATCTTCCGCAGGAAACAAGAGGTTACGTACCGGCCTTCATTGCCGCCAATTACGTCATGAACTATTATTGCGAACATAATATATGCCCGATGACCACTACGTTGCCTCCCAGCACGGACACCATCATCGTTGACCGCGACGTGCATTTCGACCAAATCGTAGCTGTATGCAACGTCAAGGCGGAAGAAGTCAAAGCCCTTAATCCGCAATACCGTACGGGACTTATTCCGGGCGCCAAGAAAAGCTGCATTCTCCGCCTGCCTACCCACGGTATCAGCGCGTTCATTGCAGCCGGAGATTCCGTTTACACCTATAAGTCGGACGAACTGTTCACCAACCGTAGCGAAGTGGCTGTAAGCCAATCTGCAAAAAAATCATCCGCTACACGTTCACGCAGCAGCAAGAGCAGCCGCAGCAAATCGAGAACCCACACCATACGTTCGGGAGAGACTCTCTCGACGATTGCGAAACGTTACGGAACGACCGTATCCAAACTCAAACGCCTCAACGGTATAAAAGGTACAAGCATACGAGCCGGGAAAAAACTGAAAGTCAGATAAAACAGTCGCAAAAGACAAAAGGAGGTGACCATGGAAGATTCTGCCAAAAAACAACTTGACGAAGAGAAAATGGTAAATGATGCTTTTCAGCATCTGATAAATACTTATTTGGCGTCACGCCACCGTAAAAAGGTGGAAATCATTACCAAGGCTTTTAATTTTGCCAAACAAGCCCACAAAGGAGTGCGCCGCCTTTCCGGCGAACCTTACATCATGCATCCGCTGGCCGTAGCCCAAATCGTATGCAGCGAAATCGGCTTGGGTTCCACCTCCATCTGTGCCGCCTTGCTCCACGACGTGGTAGAAGACACCGACTACACCGTGGAAGACGTCTCCAACATTTTCGGTCCTAAAATCGCTCAAATCGTAGACGGGCTTACGAAAATATCGGGAGGCATCTTCGGCGACAAGGCGTCTGCCCAAGCCGAGTCTTTCAAGAAACTGTTGCTGACCATGAGCGACGACATCCGGGTGATTCTCATCAAGATTTCCGACCGGTTGCATAATATGCGTACGTTAGGCTCGCAGCCCCCCAACAAACAATATAAGATAGCAGGGGAAACTCTTTATATCTATGCGCCGCTGGCCAACCGTCTCGGACTGAACAAAATCAAAGAAGAACTGGAAGACCTGAGCTTCCGGTACGAGCATCCTGAGGAATACCAGCAAATTATCGACAAACTGGCACAAACCCGCGCCCATCGTGAAACCCTCTTTGAAGATTTCACGCGCCCCATCCGCGAGGCATTGGATAAGATGGGGCTTACCTATACCATCAAAGCACGCATCAAAACACCTTATTCCATTTGGTGCAAGATGCAAAACAAGCATATCGAGTTCGAAGAAGTCTACGACATTCTGGCCGTAAGAATCATCTTCGAACCGCAAAGGGCAGAAGACGAAATCAGCGAATGCTTCCGCATCTACGTGTGTGCCAGCCGTATATACAAGCCGCATCCCGAACGGTTGCGCGATTGGTTGACTCACCCGAAAGCCAATGGCTACCAAGCTCTGCATGTCACGCTCATGAGTAAGACGGGCCAATGGATAGAAGTGCAAATCCGCTCCACAAGAATGGACGAGATGGCAGAGCAAGGATTTGCCGCCCATTGGAAATATAAAGAAGGTAGCAAAACGACAGCAGACAGCGAAGACGAACTGGAAAAATGGCTCCACACCATCAAAGAAATCCTGGACGACCCACAGCCGAACGCCTTGGACTTCCTCGATGCCATCAAGTTGAACCTCTACGCCTCGGAAATCTTCGTAGTTACGCCCAAAGGGGAGTTCAAGACGATGCCGGCCGACTGCACGGCACTCGATTTTGCATTCAGTATCCACACGTTTCTCGGCAGCCATTGCATCGGTGCGAAGGTGAATCATAAATTGGTACCGCTCAGCCACAAATTACAAAGTGGCGACCAAGTGGAAATCCTGACCTCGAAAACCCAACGGGTACAGAAAGAGTGGATCAACTTCGCCACCACAGCCAAGGCTAAAAACAAGATACAAGCCATCCTGCGCCGCGAAGAACGCGAGCTGCAAAAGCAAGGAGAAGAGATGCTTAACGAATTCTTCGAAAAAGCAGAGGTTGAACCCAACAGCATGAACATCGACAAACTATGCGACTTGCACCGCATCAAGTTCCGCGAAGAACTCTTCCAGGCCATAGGCAGCAAAAACGTCGTGTTGGGCACGGCCGACTTGAATGTGCTTCACGAGAAACAAGGGAACAAGGGCAACAGTTGGACACATTTCATCCCTTTCCTGAAGAAGAAGTCTCCTTCTTCAAAAACAAAAGAGAAACCGACCCCGGAACAACCGATCTCCATAGATCGGAAAAAAACAGTGGTTCTGAACGAAGAAAACATTCAGAATTTCATTATTGCGGAATGTTGCCACCCCATCCCGGGCGACGATGTGCTGGGATATATCGACAGCGACAAGCACATTTACATTCACAAACGCCAATGTCCAGTGGCCGCCAAACTCAAGACCTGCGACGGTAATCATATTCTCGCGGCTACGTGGGACGTACATAAAACGTTGTTCTTCCCCGCCACCATCAAAGTCAGCGGCATCGACAATATCGGTATCCTGCATGAAATGACCGGTGTACTGTCCAACCAGCTTAACATCAATATCTACAAATTGACCGTCTCGACGAAAGACGGCATATTCGATTGCGAAATACAATTGGGAGTACACGATGTGGAGGATGTCAAAACCATCTGCAACAAACTGAAGAACATGACCGGTATAGAAGAAGTGACCCGAATAGACTGAGACATTCCCGGCCGCACACCATAGAAAGGAATCAGACCAAACTGTCTAATTCCTTTTTTATTTGCATCAACTCCTCGCGGACGGCTTGCAGGCGGCTGACAATCTCCATATTCCGCTCCACTTCTCCCTTGCTGTTCCGCAAAGCCTTGCGGGCGGCCGCCAGCTTCATGCCTTTCACCTTGACCAAATGGTGAATCAGGCGTACTTGTTCGATGTCCTCCTGCGAGTACTGCCGAATGTTCCGTCCCGATTTTTTAGGGGTTATCGTGGGGAATTCTTTCTCCCAGTAGCGCAGCAAAGTCTCGGACACCCCCAGCATTTCCGCCACTTCTCCAATGGAATAATAAAGTTTCAACTCCTTATTCGGATTCAGTGCCATAATTCAACTCTTTTTCCGTTCGTTTCCAGTCATTTCCTTGCAAAAGTAGGCAAAACGGCCTATCTTTGCAAAACTTTTTGGAAAATAGTAACGCATAAAATAAAAATCAAATGACTGCAAACGAAATCCGCGACTCGTTCGTCAAGTTCTTCGAGTCCAAGGGACACCTCATTGTCCCGTCTGCGCCGATGGTCATCAAAGACGACCCGACGCTGATGTTTACCAATGCGGGCATGAACCAGTTCAAAGACATCATCCTGGGCAACCGTCCCGCCACGAGCAAACGTTGCACCGATTCGCAGAAATGCCTCCGTGTCAGCGGCAAGCACAACGATTTGGAAGAAGTAGGCCATGACACTTACCACCATACCATGTTCGAAATGCTCGGCAACTGGAGCTTCGGCGACTACTTCAAGAAAGAAGCCATCGAATGGGCTTGGGAATATCTGGTAGACGTGTTGAAGATCGACAAGTCCAACCTATATGCCACCGTCTTCGAAGGTTCACCCGAAGAAGGACTTGAACGCGACAACGAAGCGGCCTCTTATTGGGAGAAGTTCCTCCCGGCCGACCACATCATCAACGGCAACAAGCACGACAACTTTTGGGAAATGGGTGCCACGGGTCCCTGCGGTCCGTGTTCTGAAATCCATATCGACCTGCGTCCGGAAGAAGAAAAAGCGAAAGTGCCCGGCCGCGAACTGGTGAACAAGGACAACCCGTTGGTCATCGAAATATGGAACCTCGTGTTCATGCAATACAACCGTAAGGCCGACCAGACCTTGGAACCCCTTCCGGCCAAAGTCATCGACACGGGTATGGGATTCGAACGTCTGTGTGCTGTGATGCAAGGCAAACGTTCCAATTACGACACCGACGTGTTCCAGCCTATCATCAAGGTAATCGGCGACTTGTCGGATTGCCGATACGGTGAAGACGCGAAGAAGGATGTAGCCATGCGCGTAGTGGCCGACCACTTGCGTACCATAGCTTTCTCCATTGCCGACGGCCAGTTGCCGGGCAATGCCAAAGCCGGTTACGTCATCCGCCGTATCCTGCGCCGCGCCGTACGCTATGCCTACACGTTCTTAGGCCAGAAAGAAGCTTTCATGTACAAGCTCCTGCCCGTACTCGTACAGGAAATGGGAAAATCCTACCCGGAGTTGGAAGCCCAAAAGGTGCTCATCTCCAAAGTGATGAAAGAGGAAGAAGACTCCTTCCTGCGCACCTTGGAAACCGGTATCCGCCTGCTCGACCGCGTAATGGCCGAGACACGTGCCGCCGGCAAGACCGTCATAGACGGCGTGGAGGCCTTCACGCTGTTCGACACCTATGGTTTCCCGCTCGACCTGACGGAACTCATCTGTCGTGAAAACGGCATGACCGTGGACGAAGAAACGTTCCATGCGGAGATGCAGAAGCAGAAAGAACGCGCACGCAACGCCGCAGCCGTGGAAACGGGCGACTGGGTGGTAGTAAAGGAAGGAGAAACCGAGTTCAAAGGCTGGGACTATACTGAGCACGAATGCCACATCCTCCGCTACCGCAAAGTAACGCAAAAGAAACAGACGTTCTATCAAATCGTACTCGACTACACGCCGTTCTATGCCGAAATGGGCGGACAGGTGGGCGACCGCGGTGTGCTTTGTTCGGAACACGAGACCATAGAAATCGTAGACACTAAACGGGAAAATAACCTCCCGGTACATATCGCCAAGACTTTGCCTGAGCACCCCGAAGCCGACTTCATGGCCTGCGTAGACACCGATTTGCGCGCTGCCAGCGAAGCCAACCACACTTGTACGCACTTGCTCGACCAGGCCCTGCGCACGGTGTTGGGCGAACACGTGGAACAGAAAGGTTCATTGGTCACTCCGGAATACCTGCGTTTCGATTTCTCCCACTTCCAGAAAGTGACCGACGAGCAACTGCGCGAAGTGGAACGTATCGTCAATGCCAAAATCCGCGAAGACCTGCCCCTACAAGACCATCGTGACATGCCGATAGAAAAGGCCAAGGAACTGGGGGCCATCGCGCTCTTCGGAGAGAAATACGGCGACCGGGTGCGCGTCGTGCAATTCGGCGACAGCGTGGAATTCTGTGGCGGTTGCCATGCCAAATCCACCGGCCGTATCGGTATGATGAAAATCCTGAGCGAGAGTTCCGTGGCAGCCGGCGTGCGCCGCATCGAAGCCATCACGGGAGAAAAAGTAGAAAACATGCTTTATACCCTGCAAGACCTGACAAACGAACTGAGGACCATGTTTAACAATGCCCCGGACGTGAAAGCTGCCATCCTCAAATCCATTGAGGAAAACGCAACCCTGAAGAAGCAGATTGAAGAAAGCATGAAAGAAAAGGCCGCACAAGCCAAGGCACATATTGTCTCGCAGGCCGCCATCGTAAACGGCGTAACGCTATACCGTGGCATTCTCCCCATGCCTGCCGATCTCGTAAAAGACATGGCCTTCCAGCTTCGGAACGGTGCGGAAGACGCATTGGTCATCATCGGTAGCCTGCACGAAGGCAAGCCTATGCTGACGGCTGCGGCTTCGGACAATATGGTGAAGGCACACGGTATGAACGTAGGCAAAATCATCCGCGAAGCAGCCAAGTTGATTCAGGGCGGCGGCGGCGGACAGCCCCACTTTGCCACAGCCGGCGGCAAGAATGCCGACGGACTGAGTGCAGCCGTAGACAAATTCGTCGAACTGGCGGCATTGTAAACCGCGCCACTGTCCGACATCGAATAGCAAGTGGGGAGGAGCATGGCTCTTCCCCACTTTTTTCGTCCCCTCGCTCCGGCTTACGGGAGGATGTTGAATATCCAAGACAGTCCAGTCTTTCTCCCCTTACCCACGAGAGTTTTTATAAAAAGCTGTCATACAACAACATATCATTCTCCTTACATTCCCAAATCAATTGGCTGAGAACGAGAAATCAATCGGCTGAGATTCGTTTTTCGTTCTCAGCCGATTGATTTTTCATTTGCCTCATGATGAAAAGCCCTTGGATGAGACCGTCAGAAATCCGGACAGAGGCGTTCTATCCCATCTCGCTTTCCATTTGATTCGGTGGCCAGTTCACCAGATACAAAGTTTCCGTGGCCCGGGTAAAGGCCGTGTACAGCCAACGGACATAATCGGGCGTAAGCATGTCTTCCGTCACGTAACCCTGATCTACGAAGACCCGTTGCCACTGTCCGCCCTGCGCCTTATGGCAAGTCACGGCATAGGCGTATTTCACTTGCAAGGCGTTGAAATACGGGTCGGTTTTCAACTTCTTCAACCGTTCACACCTCACCGTAATGTCCATATAATCCGCTTCCACGGCAAAGAACAAGGCATCGGATTGGGTTTTCGTCAAGGCCGGTGCTTCGCTCTGTAACGTATCCAACAATACCGTCGCCTCCAACTCCACATCGTCATAATCGGGAAAGCGCAGCCACACATCGGCAAAGCGAAACCCGTACATTTCACGCGTACGCCGCACTTTCCGCACGACCGCCACGTCACCATTGGCCAAAAAATCAAAGGGACAGTCCTTCTGTCCCGCAGTCCAGAAATAATTGTTCTTGGCCACTAATAATTGGTCGCCTCCCGTAAGCTCTTCTTCCCGCCCCAGGATACGCCCCCTTATACCGTTATTATAAATGTTGGCCCGTTTGTTCGACCGGGTCACCACGATGGTCTGGTCCAGTCCGCACCGGCTGTAGGCTTCTTCCAAAGCTTCTATCAATTCATCTCCGGGTACGCGACGGATGTCGGGAAAACCCTGGATACGCACTTGGGGCAGGCCGGTGTACTCATCCGCTGTAATCCAATGTCTCAGGCGTGTGGCATTCCACAATATGCCGCTCTCGTCATGCTGCCGGACCACTTGCGTCAGTTCGCCTTCCCATACATGCAAGCCATATCCTTCCAATGCGCGTCGCGAGAGGGCCGGATTGAGTTCTTCCCCCACGGGAGGCAACTGTGCCGTGTCGCCCACCAACATCAAACGGCATCCCTCGCCCGAATACACGAACTGTATCAAGTCGTCCAACAAGCAACCGGAACCGAAATGCCCCACTCCGCCGGTACTCCCCGAAATCATGGAAGCCTCGTCCACAATAAATAAGGTATGTTTTTGCAGGTTGACATTCTGTAAGAAATTGTCCGTCTCATTGGAAAAAGTCTTCTGACGGTATATGCGCTTATGAATGGTAAAAGCCGGATGCCCCGCATGCAGGGCAAAGACTTTGGCCGCCCGACCCGTAGGCGCCATCAGGACGGTTTTCTGCTTCAAATCGTCCAAAGCCCTGACCAATGCACTTAGGACGGAAGTCTTGCCCGTACCGGCATATCCGCGCCACAAACAAAGCCCGTCTTTGTCCCCCGACAAAAGGAAATCTGCCGTCATGGCTATCATCTCCCGTTGCCCGTTTGTAACTTCAAAAGGGCATTTTCCCTCTATAAACCGCTCTAAATCCTTATTTATCATAAAACCGAGATAAAAAGTTCGTCGAAAAGTCGAATATTAAATTTATTTATCTTACTTTTGCGATGCGAATGTAACAAATAAAATTATAAATGTATCATGAAAAAAGCAATTAATGTCATCCTGGGCTTATGCGCAGTGGTTTTGCTTTATCTCTGCTACGAGAGCATCATGCAACCCATCCAGTTCAACAAGGAGAAGGACATACGGGAAGCAGCAGTTAAGGCACGTTTGATTCAAATCAAAGATGCGGAAGAACAGTACCGCCAACAACATCAAGGCGAGTTCTGCGACACGCTCGACGTGCTGATCAACTTCATTAAAACGGCACGAATTCCTCACGTGACCAAGGTAGGAGAACTGAGTGACAAACAAATGGAAAGCGGGCTGACCGAATCCAAGGCTGCCGCCATTGTGAACAGCGGAGACGCCGCTGCCATCGCAGCCAACGGTTTGCAGAATTTCCGTCGCGACACGACATGGACTCCCATGGCCGAAGCCATTGTGGGTACAGACGGTAACGCAGATTCACTCAAATTCATCCCGTATAGTGACGGGCAGACTTTTGAATTGGAGAAAACCATCCACGTAGGCCGCTCCGGTGTGACTCAAAATGTGATGGAATGCCGTGCTCCTTATTCTGCTTACCTGAAAGGCCTGAGCGAACGCGAGATTTACAACCTGACAGACGCGGCTGAGAAACAAGGCCGTTATGCCGGACTGAAAATTGGTGACCTCATGACCCCGAACAACAATGCAGGAAACTGGGAATAATCAAAGTCAAACTTATAATCTGTCCATCCGCCTGCACGCGGATGGATTTTCTTTTTATAGCTACAACCCGACAAGAACGGAACCGGTAGCTATAGAAGACTATATTTATCATGAAGAAGAGAGCGTCGCGGAAACCTTGAAGAAGGCCATTGCGCAATCCGCCATAGTCCGAAAAAGGAATAACCCCGTGGTTTATGGCTTGGTGACAGGACTTTCCATGCAAGTGCCTTTAGAGTGTTTCCGGAAAGAGGAAGCCCATGCGCTCTATCGCCTGACGTACGCTCAGGAAAAAACAGGCAAAACCTATTATAATATCCTGCCTCATCTGGAAATCGCCCAGATATTTACAGTAGACCATGAAGTGGAGCGTATACTCAACCAACACTTTCCCGGTATACGGTTTTACCACAGCCATACCATGATATTGGAAAAGCTGTGGCTTTTGGCCCAACAGGACAAACGGCAATTATACGCTTATTTCGACGAAAAAGAAGTTTTCGTATTCGGCTATCGGGCACAACAACTATGTTATGCCAATACCTTTCCGGCCGACGTGGCGGACAATGCGGTATACTTCATCCTTTCCGTATGGAAAGACCTGAAAATGGATGTACGTCAGGAGGAATGCATACTATTGGGTAACGGCAATATAAAGGATGACACCGCCCAACTCCTTGCCCGATACTTGCAGAACGTCAGAAACACGAATGCGGCCGATATTTACCGCCGTTCCACACTGGCACGGAATCAGCAGCTCCCGTTCGACCTGCTGGCTTTATGGGTCCATGTGATATAATATAAATCATCGTTATGAGAGTCATCACCGGTATATACAAGGGCAGGCATTTCGATGTCCCCCGCAGTTTCAAAGCACGTCCCACAACGGATTTTGCCAAAGAAAACCTGTTCAACGTACTCAACGGCTATCTGGATTTCGACGAAGAGCCGGAGGCTTTGGACCTCTTTGCCGGCACCGGCAGCATTACCATAGAACTGCTTTCAAGAGGGTGCGGAAAGGTGGTCTCCGTGGAGCGTGATGCCCAGCATTTCCGCTTCATCAGCCAGATTATCGACACGCTGAAAGCCCCCAACTGCTACCTGCTGCGTACCGACGTATTCCGTTATTTAGACCGGTGCAATGAACAGTTCGACTTTATCTTTGCAGATCCTCCGTATGCCTTGAAGAATCTGGAAGACCTTCCCGACCTCGTGTTCCGGCACAACCTGCTGAAACCCGACGGGCTGTTCGTGCTGGAGCATGGCAAAACCAATGACTTCAGCGCACATCCTTCTTTCAAAGAACATCGCACATACGGAAGTGTGAACTTTTCTTTCTTCAAAGCAAAGGAGACAGCAAACGAATAGAGGATTCGGCCACACGGCACCAAATGGAGCGCGTCTCCCACGTCTCCAGATTCAACATCCTACAATGGCTCTGGTCTTCCTGAAACACTTTTTTCATGTGCAATGCCGCCTCTTTGTCGTACACAAAGGCATTTACTTCGAAATTGCGCTCAAAGCTTCTGAAATCTATGTTGGTCGACCCACAGGACATCAACGTATCATCGCACACCAACGTCTTGGAGTGCAGGAAACCCTTCTGATAAAGGTACACCCTCACTCCGGCGCGAATCACGTCGTGAAGGAACGAACGCGAGGCCCACGTCAGAAACCGCTTGTCCGTACGCTCCGGTATCATCAAACGCACGTCCACTCCCGCCAGGGCAGCCGTTTGCAATGCAAACAACATACGCTCCGTAGGCATGAAATAAGGGCTTTGCAAGTAACAATACTGACGTGCACGCAGGAGCGCCAGAATCATTCCCTGCATGATATCCGGCCACGGTGCCGTAGGTATGGAGGTCACAATCTGTATCAAGGCATTCCGGCTCACGTAGGGTTCGCGGTCGCAGGCCATGATCTTACGGCACTCCTCTTCCCGAGGATAATAGACTTGGTCTGTAATCGTCTGCCCGGCCGCCACATACCAATCCGAAAGGAAAGCGCGCTGCAAACCGCCTACGGCATTCCCCATGATACGCACATGCGTATCGCGCCATACAGGCTGGTTTTTATCCACCTGATAAAAATAACGCTCTGCCAGATTCATGCCGCCCACATAGCCTATAATACCGTCGATGACCACAATCTTCCGATGATTCCGGAAATCCACCTTACTGGTAAACTTCGGAAAACGTACCGGAAGGAAAGCCGCCACCTGTATACCCTCCGCTTCCATCTGCTTGAAAAAGCGATTCTTCACGTTCCAACATCCCACGTCGTCGTACACCAACCGGACGCTCACCCCCTCACGGGCTTTGGTTGCCAGAGCCTCGCGCACCAGTCGTCCCACCTTGTCATCTTCTATGATATAGAATTCCACATGAATATGATGCCGCGCCGAGGCAATGTCGCGCAAGAGGTTATCGAGCATCTCCTCTCCGGAAATGAAGAAACGTATTTTATTGTCGGGATAAGGGAAAGAGCCGCTTTGCCGACGAAACAGCTTAATCAAAGGCTTATGCTCTGCCGGAAGTTCCGGAAAACCTCCCTGATAGAAACGTACGGCCGAACGACGTGCAAGCTGACTGGCACACGCCCGACTTACAAAATGTTCCCGTTTACGGTTTCTGCCGAAAAAGAAATAAATGACCAGCCCCACGACGGGTAAGGAAAACAACACCATCAGCCATGCCACAGTCTTCACCGGCTGACGATTTTCCAAAATCACCACCAGCATCTGGCTCAAAACTATAAACAAGTAAAAAGCACCAAGTACACTATAAATTACCACATCGAACACGTCTCAATCCGGTTTCTTTATAACAAACATACAAAAAAGTATTGAAATTCGGTTAAACATACGAAGAAAAAGTGACTTGGCTTGAAATCTCGTCACAAAAAGAAAAGCTAAAGTCCCATCGAAATGAGACCTTAGCCTTATTCATAAGCATTCCGTTTCCGACTCAAAAACGCGGACCACCGAAGCCGCCGGGTTCCCTTCTCGGTCCGCCCGGTCCGCCGTGCCTGTCCTGTCCGCCGCCCATGGCGTTGCGTCCGCCCATCAGATTGAGCTTGTAGATGAAATGTACCATCACGTAACTGTTGATGGCATTGGTCCAAGTGTCCGTACGCTGTGTGGCAGAAAGCGAGCGGCTGATATTGCTGCGCTCACGCAAGATGTCGTACCATTGCAGCGACACCGTGGCGGCATTCCCTTTCAGGAAACTTTGCGAAAGCTGCGCGTTCCAAATCAACTCGTCGGTATTCATGGACGCGTCGTCGTAACCACGGCGGCTGCTTTGCCCGATATTCGTGGCCAAACTCATGTTCCACGGCATGTTGACTTGCACATTGCCCCCGTACGAAAAGCTGTAAGTGTCGAGATTGGCATTCTCCTGCAAATCATTACGTGCATGTTGGTAGTTGATGTTACCGTTCACGCCCACTTCAAACAAATCATTACGGAAATTGAAATTCACCCGTTCGCCAACATTGGAACTCTTCGTCGTGCTCTTTTGGCTAAGGTTCACGATTTGGTCGGAAGTCACGTTGTCGTTGATTTGCGAACCGGAACTGATGTACCCTACATCATTGGCATAACGGAAAGTTGTAAATGTGAAAAAGTTGAAGTACTTCTTCTCCCCCATCGCGGTGTTGAACATAAGCCCCGTCCAGGCATTCCAGTTGCCGTTGATATTCATCGGCATGGTGGTACGCCGTCCCGAAGCCTCATCGTAAAGCACAGCCGTACTGATGCTGTTGTTGGTCATGCTCATGTTCGCATGCACCATCCATCCACGCTGCAAGTCGGGTATGTAATTGTTGTAGAACAGTTCCATGCGGTTGGTCCACGAAGGCTTCAGCCCGGGGTTACCTTTCGAGATATTCAGCGGGTCGGAGTCGTCTGTCACGTCGAGCAGGTTCGTCATCGAGGGTTGTGAAGAACGCCCGTTATAACGCAGGCGCAACTGCCCCGTCTCGGAAAACTTGTAGCGGAAGTCTATGCGCGGTGCCCAGTTCAGCACGTTGCGCACCACGGTAGTGTCGAGGCTTCCCTTGGTATAATCCATGTAGGTCTTCTGCGGCTGCACGGAAATACCCGCGCTGAAACGCACCTTTTCCTTCCGGTAACGGAACATCACCGTAGCATCTTGATTGTGCTCCTTGTAAGTGGCATATTGGCTATTCTGGTAGTTCCGCGCCAAATCCAACCAATCCACGCCCGGGATATATTCCAAAGGATACGTCTCCAATTCCTCCTGCGTGATGACTCCTTTGGATACCAAACTGTCCAAAGAATACATGGAGCGGTCGGAGTCGGAATAACGGTACTGGTAACGGTAGCTGAACTGCAAATGCGCCCCGGCAAACAAGGGCTCACTGTAGCTCAAATCCGCACTTCCGTTGTAACTCTTCGAGGGATTGACGTTATATTGGTGCATATAGGAACGTTCGTACCCTCCGTCCGGCTTGCGCTGAAGGAAGTAGTTCACGTCCGAGATGTTGAACGACTTGTTGTCCGAATTGGAATAACCGCCCCGCATCCGCAAGGTAAGGTTGCGCCCCTTGCTGTTCAGCCGACGGTTCACCATCAACATCCCGTCCACGGAATAGCTTTGGCCGTCGCTATGGCTCCAACGTCGGTTGTCGTTCACCACGATGCTGTCCGACACATAATCGCGATATTGCGAAAGCGGATCGGTCATGCCCCGTGTATAAGGGTTGTCGTTAAACGTCACACTGCTGCTCTGCCCGTCGCTGTAATTCTGCGAGAAAGAAAAGTTCGGACGGAACATGATGCGCGTCATCGTGTCCGGTGACCATTCGAGCCTGAAATTTGAATTCACGTTCGTATTGCCCGACTTGGAACGGTTCATCCTGTTAGAAAACGAACTGTTCGCCCCCGATGTAAGGAAAGATTCCGAATTGGTCGTGCTCAACTGGTCGGTACTGCTATGGCGGTAGCGCACGTTTCCGCCCACTTTCAACCGTCCGGCCTCGTCTTCCTTCTTATCGTTCTCCCAGACAAAGTCCATACCGGCATCCTTGTTGGCCACGAGACCGCCGTTGCCGCCCCAACCGCCATGGAATCCGCCGGAGAACCCACGGTCGTTCACATTGTTGGCACCTCCAAGCAACGTCAACCGCAGCCTGTCGGTAAAGCGGTTCACCATGAAGCGACCCGTATAGCGGTCTTCCGTACCGTATCCGAGATCTACATCCGCCAACCACCCTTTCTTCATGTCCGGCTTCACCGAAAGGTCGATCACCGTTTCTTCTTCCCCGTCGTCGATACCCGTCATGCGCGTGTAGTCGCTCTTGCGGTCGTATGCCTTGATTTTTTCTACCATGTTGGTGGGCAAGTTCTTCATCGCCACCTTGGTGTCGTTATCGAAGAATTCCTTGCCGTCTATCATGATTTTCTTCACTTCCTTTCCGTTGATGGTGATGGTTCCGTCCTCTGAAACTTCCGCTCCCGGCAATTTCTTTACCAATTCTTCCAATGCGGAACCTTCGGGCACACGATAGGCGCCTGCATTATAAACGAAAGTGTCAGCTTTCATTTCCACCTGAGCCTGCCGGGCTGTCACCTCGACTGCATCCAACAAAGCCGCATTGGTCTGCAACTTGATCGTCCCTATAGCCATCGAAGGCTTCGAAGCCACCAACACCACATCCTTATAATAAGGCTTAAAACCGACCGACGTCACCCGGAATATATACTTTCCCGGTTTCACGCCCGGAATGGAAAACTTCCCTTCCAAATTGGAACTGGCACCTGTGACCAACGTGCTGTCCGTCGTTTTCAACAATACGGCCGAGGCCGAAAACGCAGGTTCGTTGGTATCTTCTTCAATCACCGTTCCGCTGACCGTCACCTTCTGCGCCCACGAGCACACGCTCCACACACACAGCATAAAAGCCAGCACGTTTCTCTTTTTCATTTTATATCTTCATTAATTTTTAAACGCCATACGGAAATTGGACGGACAACCCTCCCTTCGGTTTAATTCCCGGACGGCTTTTTAACAAAAAAAAATGTATTTATTACCTAACCACCTGCAAAATTAAATAATCCACAAGAAATAAAAGGCAAAATAGAACATTATCTTCCAAAAAACCTATCTTTGCAATCGAATTATCATGAACAAGCGCTATGCAAAAGCAGAAAATCATTATTTCACAAAATCTGAGGGAGAGTTTGGAACAGGCTATAATCCAACAACCTCATGACAAGTTATTTGTCCTGACGGATGAAACCACATACAAAAAGTGTTGGCCGGTTATCTCCGGTTTCCCGTCCATGCAACAGTCGGAACATATCGTCATCGGTGCCACAGACGAACATAAAAGCATAGAGACCCTTATTTCAGTGTGGACAGAATTAAGCCAAAAAGGCGGCACACGCCATTCCCTGTTGGTCAATTTAGGCGGTGGAATGGTAACCGATCTTGGAGGATTTGCTGCCTCCACCTTTAAAAGAGGCATTCCGTACATCAATATCCCTACCACTTTGCTGGCCATGGTGGATGCCGCTGTCGGCGGAAAAACAGGCATCAACTTCAACGGTTTGAAAAATGAAATAGGAGCTTTCGCACCGGCCGCAAGCGTATTGTTGGATACAGAGTTCCTGAGAACACTGGACTATAAGAACATCTGTTCCGGATATGCGGAAATGCTGAAACACGGCCTTATCAGCACAGAAAAGCATTGGGCAGAATTGGTTTCATTCGACTTGAACGACATCGACTATCTCCTACTGCAAGAGATGGTGGCCCAAAGCGTAGCCATCAAGGAAAACGTCGTCGCACAGGATCCGTATGAACAGGGTATCCGCAAGGCGCTGAACTTAGGACATACAGCCGGGCATGCACTCGAAAGCCTGGCCTTGGCAGAAGAGCGTACCGTACTGCACGGTTACGCAGTAGCCTGGGGATTGGTATGCGAACTTTACCTGAGTTGCCTGAGAGAGGATTTCCCTAAAGACAAGCTACGCCAGACTACGGACTTTATCAAAAGGTACTACGGTGTGTTCCCTTTCGACTGCAAGGCATACGAAACGCTATACCAATTCATGACCCACGACAAAAAAAACACATCGGGAGAGGTCAACTTCACACTATTGGGCGGCATAGGAGATATCCGTATCAACCGTACAGCCGGAAAGGACGAAATCTTCAACATGTTGGACTTCTACCGTGAAACCATGGGTTGCTGACACATTTAATTTTTAATATAAACATGATGAAAAAAACATTAACCATTCTCGCCATTGCCGGTTTGCTGGGCATTCCGGCACATCTTTCGGCTCAAAGAGCCAAGACAGGCAATCCCGTACTCCCGGAATTTCATGCCGATCCTGAAATCCTGTACGCGAAACAGACTAAAAAGTATTACATCTATTCCACTACCGACGGAACTCCGGGATGGGGCGGATACTATTTCACGGTTTTCAGTTCCAAAGATTTGACCGACTGGCGCCACGAAGGTATCATGCTCGACTTGGGTACCGACCAAGTGAAGTGGTCCGACGGCAATGCCTGGGCACCGTGTATCATCGAAAAGAAAATAGACGGAAAATACAAATATTTCTTCTATTTCAGCGGCAACACCCCCAACGGGAAAGCCATCGGAGTAGCTACCGCAGACCACCCTTGCGGACCGTTCACCGATGCCGGACATCCTATCGTAGACCGTCGGCCTGAAGGTCAGAAACACGGGCAGCAGATAGACGTGGATGTGTTTGAAGACCCCGTAAGCGGAAAAAGCTATCTTTATTGGGGCAACGGCTACATGGCCGGCGCAGAACTGAACGAAGACATGATGAGCATCAAACCGGAAACGGAAACACTCATGACCCCACAAGGCGGTACGCTGCAAGATTATGCCTTCCGCGAGGCTCCTTACGTGTTCTACCGCAAAGGCACTTACTATTTCTTGTGGAGCGTGGACGATACGGGCTCCCCCAACTACCACGTAGCCTACGGTACGGCCAAGTCTCCGCTCGGACCAATCGAGGTAGCCCAAAATCCGGTTATCCTCATCCAACGTCCCGAACAGGAAATCTATGGCCCGGCACATAACGCCGTCCTACAGATTCCCGGTAAAGACGAATGGTACATTGTATATCACCGCATCAATAAGAATTACATCAAACACCAGCCGGGCGTACACCGCGAAGTATGTATCGACAAGATGGAATTCAACGAAGACGGCACCATCAAACCGGTCATTCCTACACACGAAGGAATCAAACGGGTGAAATGACCTGAATATCGGTAAACAATTCCGCATGAAGCGCGGATTGCCACACATAAGCAGCCGGATAACGGTTGCGCACGTCAGGGCAGGATAAAGACTGTATAACGCCGGCTTTATCCTGCCCTGTGACGTAAAACCATGTATGACGGGCACGGACCATGACTTCACCGGTCATAGCAATGCGACGTTGCCCGGTAACAGGATGAGTACTAAGTGCATAAGGTGCCAAAGTATGAAGCAGTTTCTCCTGCCCGGGAAAGACGGAAGAGGTATGCCCATCTGCTCCAATACCTAACAACACAAAATCAAACACGGGTATGCGCCCGTCCAACGGTAATTGCGATAACACCATCGAAGAATAGCGCAATACTTCTCTTTCCGCATCCTCTTGCTCTCCGCGTATCCGGAAAATCTGTTCCGAGGTTAATGGAATCTTATCCAACAAATGTATCTTAGCCAACCGATAATTGCTGTCTTTATTCTCAGAAGAAACACAACGTTCATCCACCCAATACACCCGGAAACGATTCCAAGGCGTCAATTCAGCGAACTCCTCTACCCACACATCAAACAAGATAGCCGGTGTACTGCCTCCTGAGAAAGCGACATTCACCGTATCTCCTTCACCTCCTGCCCTGGAAGGTTGCCTAATGACGGCCAGCATATTCCGAAGCAACATTCTTGCCGCTTCACGGGCATTATCCGCTACATGTATGTTCATAGCTCACAATATAAATGAGTATTCGTCAAATTCTTACACGGATTGGTCCACGACGCTCCTTGACGAGCCACCAGGCTATCTGCCTCCAACGGCCCCCACGAGCCTGCCGGATAACCGTAAAGCGGGCATTCCGGCACATCCTGCCAATATTTCAGTATCGGATCGAAAAAACGCCATCCGCTTTCTACGGCATCGCTACGGATAAACAACGTAGGGTCGCCCGCAATACAATCCTCTATTAAGCGTGCATAAGCATCCTCCGTAGGCAGGCGACCTAATTCGGCATAACTGAAGTCCATATCCATCGGGAGTACCTCGAAGCCTTCACCCGGTTTTTTCATGCCGAGACGCAATACAATCCCTTCATTGGGTTGTATACGTATCACCAAACGATTGGGTAGCGGACAAGTACCTCCTTCGCAACGGAACAAGGAATAAGGTGCCGATTTGAAGTGTATCACAATCTCACTCACTTTTGTAGGCATCTGTTTACCCGTGCGGATATAAAAAGGTACGCCGCCCCAACGCCAGTTGTTCAGTTCCAACCGCATAGCCAAATAAGTTTCCGTTCGAGACAAGGCAGGCACTTGCTCTTCCTCTCTATATCCTTTACGCCCCTCTGAAGCCATATATTGCCCACGCACCACCGAATGACGGATGTCTTCTCCAGTCAATGGTGTCAAAGACTGGTAAACTTTCACCACCTCATTCCGGAATCCCGAAGCATCAAAAGCAGCAGGCGGCTCCATGGCTGTCACAGCCAACAACTGTGCCAAATGGTTCTGCACCATATCGCGTAAAGTCCCTACTCCGTCATAGAAACCTCCCCGCGTCCCGATTCCCATATTCTCCACGGCCGTAATCTCTACGTAATCTATATAATTTCGATTCCATAAAGGCTCGAAGACACTGTTGGCAAAACGGAGAGCCAGTATATTCTGTACCGTCTCTTTCCCCAAAAAATGATCGATACGATAGATCTGTTCCTCCCGAAAGGCATCCAAATAAATACGGTTCAGCTCCAACGCCGACGACAAGTCATAACCGAAAGGCTTCTCCACGACGATACGCCTGAAACCATCGCCTTCCCGATTCAATCCCTCTGCCTTCAAATGGCGGGGAATCACGCCGTAAAGCAACGGTGGAGTAGCCAAGTAATACAAATAATTATGAGGATTATCTATTGTCCGGTCTATTTCCTCCAAGCGTGTCCTCAACTCCGCATAAGCTTCCGGCTCCGAAGGATCGGCTGAAAGATAATGCAAGCAGGACAAAAATGCTTGGATTGCTTTTTCGTCCACCTCGTCCGGCCGTACGAAAGAAAGCAACCCCTCACGTATAGATGTACGGAAACGGTCGTCATCATAAGACGTACGTGCCATCCCCAACACAGCAAAACGGCGAGGCAACCGTCCCGCTTTATACAATAAGTAAAGTGCCGGCATCAGTTTACGCCTTGTCAGGTCGCCCGACGCACCGAATATCACAAGAGTCAAAGCATCCGGTTTGTTCATATTCCCTCCTTATTTTATTGTAGTGAAACCCATTCTTCATGATAAAACTTTCCCCTTTCACCATCCGTCCGCTCAAAAG
>OHZK01000430.1_pt1 | contig 20765 bp, 15 predicted proteins | sample 1580401 | NCBI WGS metagenome assembly OHZK01 (sample SAMEA3882530, study PRJEB24775) | human gut metagenome | biome: human-associated habitat; feature: intestine environment; material: feces | place: Netherlands | collected 2009/2010
GAGCCGTATGTCAATGAGCCCGTGCACGACCGCGAGAATTTCGAGGGCAAGATCACGGTGCCGGAGGGCTGCGTGTTCGTCATGGGCGACAACCGCAACGCCTCCACCGACAGCCGCGACGCGCGCCTCGGCTGCGTTGATACGCGCTATATCATGGGCCGGGTATACTTCACGCTCTTTCCGGTCAAGAACATTGGAGTTGTAAAATAACATGGCGCAGGATTTTGAAAAACTGAATATTCAGTGGTTTCCGGGCCACATGACAAAGGCGCAGCGCATGATCGAGGAGCACATGAAGCAGGTCGACGCCGTGTGCGAGATCCTCGACGCGCGCATCCCGACGGCGAGCCGCAACCCGGACATTGACCGTCTCGCGGGCGACAAGCCCCGCATCGTTGTGCTCAACCGTACCGACCTCGCCGACCCGAAGGCGACGGTGCGCTGGCACGCAGCCTTTCAGCGACAGGGCATGACCGTGCTTGAGACCGACAGCCGCAGTGGTAAGGGCGTCAACGGGTTTGCCGGCGCGGTGCGCACGGCGCTGCGCGACAAGATCGAGGCGTACGCTGCCAAGGGGCAGGTCGGCCGGCCGATGCGCGTTATGGTGCTGGGCATCCCGAATGTGGGCAAGTCCACCTTTATCAACAAGGTGGCGCGGCGCAAGGCGGCTGCCGCGGGCGACCGGCCGGGCGTCACGCGCGGCAAGCAGTGGATCACGGTCGATCAGGGCCTTGAGCTGCTGGACACGCCGGGCATCCTCTGGCCGCGGTTCGACAGTCAGGAGGTCGGCGAGCTGCTGGCCATCACCGGCGCGATCAAGGCCGAAGTGCTCGACCGCGAGACGCTCGCGGCCAACTTCATGCTCCGGCTCGCACGGTTTTATCCCGACGCGGTGGAGCAGCGCTACAAGTTCCGCCCCGACCCGGCCTGCAATGGCTTCGAGCTGCTGGAGCAGGCGGCGAAAAAACGCGGCTTTCTCATCTCCGGCGGGGAATATGACCTTGAGCGGATGGCGGGCGTGCTGCTCGATGAATATCGCGGCGGCAAGCTCGGCCGCATCACGCTCGAGATGCCGGAGGCGGAAGTATGACGCAGGTCGATCTGTGGACATTGGAAAACGAGCTGCGCACGCCGGACACCGAGCCGCTGTGCGGCGTGGACGAGGCCGGGCGCGGCCCGCTGGCAGGGCCCGTGTGCGCGGCGGCGGTGATGCTGCCGCCAGGGCTGGAGATCCCGGGCCTGAACGACTCGAAAAAGCTCTCGGAGAAAAAGCGCGAGGCGCTTTATGATACCATCATCGCGCAGGCGCTGAGCTACGGCATCGCGTTTGCGACCGTGGAGGAGATCGAGGAGCGCAACATCCTCGGCGCAACGTTTCTGGCCATGAACCGGGCCATCGCGCAGATGTTCCCGCAGCCGGCGCTCGCGCTCATCGACGGCAACCGGAACACCGGCATCACCGTGCCGAGCCGATGCATCGTCGGCGGCGACGGCAAGTGTGCCGACATCGCGGCGGCCTCCGTGCTCGCAAAGGTCACACGTGACCGTTATATGCGCCGGATGGCGGAGACTTATCCGCAGTATGGGTTCGAAAAACACAAGGGCTACGGCACGGCGGCGCACTTTTTCGTCTTCGCGCGCCATGGGATACTTTCGCTCCAAAATGGCGCGGATGTTTTCCTCTGTTTCCGAACGTTCTGTGGAAAACTCGTCCATCACCGCGGCAATGAGCGCGTCGTCAATGCCCTTTTGGCGCAGCTCCTGCTTTACGCGGCGCGCGCCGAATTTTTTGCGTGTGAAAAGCTCGTTTGCAAGGCGGCGGGCGTAGTCCTCGTCATTTAGTAAGCCCAGCTCTTCCATGTGCTCCACGGCGCTTCGGGCAGCCTCGCGGTCAAATTCCGCGCGGGTGATCTTATTTTCCAGCTCTTTTTTGGAGTGGGCGCGGTGCTCCAAAAGGTACAGCGCCTTTTCCTCGGCGCGGTGCTTTGCGGAGGCCTGCAAAAGTGCGTGCAGTTCCTCATCGTCGAGCTCGTCGCCGATGATCTTGCGCTGGCGTTCCGGCTTGGCGAGGATGTCGATGTAGTCGGCGATCTTGCGCTGCAATTCCTCATGCTCGGCCACGATCTTGTCGCGGTTCATGCGGGTCAGCGTGCGCAGCTGCATGGCCAGGATGGCGTCCGCCTGCACCTGGTCGATGTCCAGCAGCCCCATAAGGCCCGTACGTGCGGTGTCGGTGTCTTCGGAGGCACGGATGAGGGCGATGACCTCGTCCAGCATGTCGAGGGCCTTCAGATAGCCCTGCAGGATGTGGTCGCGCTCTTCGGCCTCGCGCTTCAGGTACGCGGTGCGGCGGGCGATCACGTCGAGCTGGTGGTTCACCCAATGGCGGATGAAGGCGTCCAGGCTCAGCGTGCGCGGCACGCCGTCGACCAGCGCCAGCATGTTGGCGCCGAAGGTCTGCTGCAGCTGGGAGTGCTTGTACAGGTTGTTCAGGACCACCTTCGGCACGGCGTCGCGCTTGAGCACGAGCACGAGGCGCTGGCCGGTACGGCCGGAGGTCTCGTCGCGCATGTCGGCCACCTCGCGCAACTTGCCCGCCTTGACGAGCTCGGCCACCTTGTCGATGACGGCCTCGACGGTCGTGGAATACGGGATCTCGTAGATCTCGATGATGTTTTCCTTCGGCAGGTGGCGCCAGCGGGCGCGCACCTTCACGCTGCCGCGGCCGGTGCGGTAGATCTGGGCCATCTCGTCGCGGTCGTACAAGATCTCGCCGCCGGTCGGAAAGTCCGGCGCCGGGAGCGTCGAGAGCAGGTCGTGGTTCGGGTTCTCGAGGTAGGCGATCGTCGTGCGGCAGACCTCCTCGAGGTTGAAGCCGCAGATCTGGCTGGCCATGCCGACGGCGATGCCGAGGTTCGCCGACACGAGCACATTGGGAAAGCGCGTCGGCAGCAGGGCCGGCTCTTTCATGGAGCCGTCGTAGTTATCGACAAAATCGACGGTGTCGCTGTCAATGTCGCCGAAGAGCTCGGCGCAGATGGGCGCGAGCTTCGCCTCCGTGTAACGCGAGGCGGCATAGGACATGTCGCGCGAAAACACCTTGCCGAAGTTGCCCTTCGAGTCCACAAATGGCGTCAGCAGCGCGCCGTAACCCTTCGAGAGACGGACCATGGTCTCATAGATCGCAGCGTCGCCGTGCGGGTTGAGGCGCATGGTCTGGCCGACGATGTTGGCCGATTTTGTGCGCCCGCCCGTGAGCAGATTCATCTTGTACATCGTGTACAGCAGCTTGCGGTGGCTGGGTTTGAAGCCGTCGATCTCCGGGATCGCGCGCGAGACGATGACGCTCATCGCATACGGCATATAGTTTTGCTCCAGCGTCTCGGTGATGGGCTGGGAGATGACCTCCGCCTTGAGCCCGACGACGTTGGGGTCAACGGTTTTCTTGATTTCCGGTGCTTTTTTTCTCGGCATAACGTTACCGTTCCTTTACGCAGGTTTTTCTCAGGAAATATCGGCCAGATCGAGAAACTGGCTGCCGCACTCGGCGATGTGCGCCTTGCGTCCGGCGAGATTGTCGCCCAGGAGCAGGTCAAACACCTGCGCCGTGCGCTCGACGTCCTCCGGCATGACACGGATGAGCTTGCGCGTGTCGGGGTTCATGGTCGTGAGCCACATCATCTCGGGGTCGTTCTCGCCGAGACCTTTCGAGCGGTCGACCTTGTAGCGCTTGCCCTCAAGGGTCTTGACGATGTCGTTTTTCTCCTTGTCCGTGTAGGCGAACCACGTCTTTTCGCCGCAGGTGATCTCAAAAAGCGGGGTCTCGGCGATGTAGACATAGCCCTCGCGAATCAGCGTCGGGCAGAGGCGGTAGATCATCGTCAGGATGAGCGTCCGGATTTGGAAGCCGTCGACATCGGCATCGGTGCAGAGGATGACCTTGTTCCAGCGAAGATTGTTGATATCAAAGGCGTTCAGGTCCTTGACAAACTTGCCCGGCACCTCGACGCCGCAGCCGAGGACCTTCAAAAGGTCGGTGATGATCTCACTCTTGAAAATACGCGGATAGTCGGCCTTGAGACAGTTTAAGATCTTGCCGCGTACGGGCATGATGCCCTGAAACTCGCCGTCGCGCGAGAGCTTGACGCTGCCGAGGGCGCTGTCGCCCTCGACGATGTAGAGTTCGGTGAGTGACGGGTCGCGGTCGTTGCAGTCGCGCAGCTTGTCGGGCATGTTGAAGCCCTCGAGCCCGTTTTTGCGGCGGATGTTTTCGCGTGCGCGGCGCGCGGCTTCGCGGGCGCGCGAGGCCGTGAGCGCTTTTTCGATGATCATGCGGCCGACGGCGGGGTTCTCCTCCAGAAACTGCGACAGGCGGTCGAACACAACGGAATCGACGAGCGTGCGCATCTCGGAGTTGCCGAGCTTGGCCTTCGTCTGCCCCTCGAACTGGGGGTTCGTGAGCTTGACGGAGATGACAGCCGTGAGGCCCTCGCGGCTGTCCTCGCCGGAGATGCTGTCGCCCTCCTTGAGGATGCCGGACTTTTTGCCGTAGGCATTGAGCGCGCGGGTGAGCGCAGCCTTGAAGCCGGTCTCGTGCATGCCGCCCTCCGGCGTGTGGATGTTGTTGGCGAACGACACGATGACCTCGTTATAGCCGTCGTTATACTGCAGCGCGATCTCGCACATGGAGTCGCTGCGCTCGCCGGACATATAGATGGCCTCGGGGTGCAGGGCCGTCTTGTTTTTGTTGATGAAGTCCACGAACTCGCGGATACCGCCCTCGTAGCACATCGACTCGCTCACGGGCTCTTCGCCGCGCCGGTCAGTGATGGTGATGCGCAGTCCGGCGTTCAGAAACGCCTGCTCGCGCATGCGCACGTGCAGCGTCTCATAGTCGTAGACCGTGTCCTCGAACATAACAGGGTCGGGCTTGAAGCGCACGGTCGTGCCGGTGTGATCCGTCTCGCCGACAACGGTCATGGGCTGCGTGATATCGCCGCGGGAGAACTTCATCTGATAGATCTTCCCGTTTTTGTGCACGTTCACTTCCAGCCACTCGGACAGCGCATTGACGACCGAGGCGCCGACGCCGTGCAGGCCGCCGGAGACCTTATAGCCCCCGCCGCCGAACTTGCCGCCCGCGTGCAGCACGGTGAACACCACTTCGAGCGCGGACTTGCCGGTCTGCGGCTGGATGTCCACGGGGATGCCGCGGCCGTTATCGCTGACGCAGATGATGTCGCCGGGCTCGATGGTAAGCTCGATGTGGCTGCAGTAGCCAGCGAGGGCCTCGTCGATGGAGTTGTCGACGATCTCATACACCAGGTGGTGCAGGCCGGACGACGACGTCGAGCCGATGTACATGCCCGGGCGTTTGCGCACGGCCTCCAGACCCTCGAGGACCTGGATTTGGCTGGCGTCGTACTCCTGTGTGATCTTATCTGTAATATCTGGCATGGTTTGCTTCCTTCCGTGCAGCGCCGCGGTCAGAGATTTTCCAGTCCGCTGGCCTTGCTGCGTTTATATAATGTTGCGGTGTTGAGCTGGGAGAGATAACATGTCTGGCCGCTGCCGAGCGAGCAGAGCACGAACGACTTCGGCAGCTCGGTCCCGGCGGCGTTTTCCACCTGACCGGCCTGTTCGAGTTTTTCGAGTGTCTCGCGCGTGCGATACGACCACGTGGCGGTGTCCATGTCAAAGACGCCGATGACGCTCTTTTGCAGCGCAATGATCTGATTGCCGAGGTGCAGATACATCAGCGAATCACCCCGTTTTCGACCGTGAGCACGCGACCGCCGGTACGTTCGGCGATGCGCGCGTCCTCGCAGCAGGTGATGAGCGTCTGCCCGCCGCCGATGCGGTTGAGCACGAAGGCCTGCCGCTGCGCGTCCAGCTCCGAGAGCACGTCGTCGAGCATGAGCACGGGGTATTCGTCAAACTCGTCGTGGAAGATCTCCCGCTCGGCGAGCTTGAGCGACAGCGCCGCCGTGCGCGTCTGCCCCTGCGAAGCGAACGCGCGCGCCGACTGGCCGTTGATGCTGATGATGAGGTCATCCTTGTGCGCGCCGGTCAGGCACTGGCCGCTGTCGAGCTCTGCGCGGCGGTGCTGCTCCTGATGGTCGCACAGGGCGTAGTAAATTTCTTTTTCCGTGCCGAGCGCATCGACAACAGTGCTGACCGTGCGGTAGGCAAGCGCCAGCTGATCGCGCCCGCCGGAAAAGTCGGCGTGGATGGGCGCGGCGGCGATGTTCAACCGCGAGGCATAAGCCGCGCGGTAGCGGATGAGCTTTGCCGAGACGCGGCACATCTGGTCGGAAAAATCGTCGAGCGTGTCGAGCAGGGACGGTTTTTCATGCCAGTCGCGCAGGATGGCGGACTTCTGGTCATATAACCGGCTGTATTCAGCGAGCAACGCGCCGTACTTCGGCCGCAGCTGGCTGATGGCCATGTCCATCATGCGGCGGCGGGCGGCCGGCCCGTCGCGGATGATGTTCAGATCATTCGGACAAAAGAGCACGGCGGCAAACGTCCCGGCGAGCTCGGCGGCGGTTTTCTTCACGCCGTTTTGCCAGATCTGCTTGCGCTGCCCTTGCCGGAGCACGATGCGCACGGTCTGCTCCCGCCCGAAGGCGAACACATCCGCGAGCACCTCCGCGCTCGTATAGCCGAAGCCGATGAGTTCCTTATCGAACCGCGTGCGAAAGCTCTTCCCGCCCGTGAGCAGGTAGACCGCCTCGAGCAGATTCGTCTTGCCTTGGGCGTTTTCGCCGGTGATGACGTTCGTTCCGGGCGAAAACTCCGCCGCGGCAAATTCGTAGTTGCGCCAGCCGTTGAGCGCAATTTTTCTTACGATCATTGCGCGCTCTGCACGTGCAGCGTGTGCCCGGCGAAGGTGACTTCATCTCCCGGGCGGATCTTCCTGCCGCGCGTGGTGCACGTCTCGCCGTTGACGGCGACCATGCCGTCGGCAATGACCTGCTTGGCCTCGCCGCCGGTCGCCGTGAGGGCGGCAAACTTCAGCAGCGCGTCGAGCTTGATAAATTCCGTTTCAATCGTAATGTTTTCCATTTTTCCCGTTTTTCAGACCCGGATCACTGTCCGGCGCGCAGGCGCACCGGCAGGACCATATACACAAAGTTATCACTTCCGTCAGCCGGGACGAGAATGCACGGGCTCGAACCGGTGTTCAGGCAGACGTTGATTTCTTCCGCCGGCGCGGCCTTGAGCGCGTCGGACAGGTAGTGATCGTTGAAACCGATCTCCAGATCGCCGCCGTCGCCCTCGCACGGGCAGGAGTCGGCCGCCTTGCCGAGCGGCGTCGTGCAGACAAAGTCGATCGCGTCCTTGCGGAAGGTCAGGCGCAGAGGCGCGTTATTTTTGCTGTCAATGATGAGCGACACACGCTCGACGACCTCGAGCAGATCCGTGCGCGCGGTCTTGACCGTGACGCGGAACGACTCCGGGATTGCTTTCTTATAATTGAGGAAGTCGCCTTCCAGCCGGCGGGACAAAATGACCGTATTGCCGACGGTGAAGGAAATGTGCTTGCTGCCGACGGACAGGACGACGCGCTCGTCGCTGTCGCCGCACAGGCGCTCCAGATCGCTCAGCGCCGTGCCGGGCACGATGAAGCTGCAGTCATCGCCGTAGCCCTCGACCGCTTCGCGCCGCAGCGCCAGCCGGTAGCCGTCGACGGAGACCATGGTCAGGACGTTATTTTCAATCTCGAAGAGCGTGCCCATGTAGACCGGGCGGCTCTCGTTCGTGCTCACGGCGAAGGAGCACTCGTTGATCATCTTTTTGAGCAGATCCTGCGGCAGCGACACGCCGTTTTCCGCATCGACAGTCGGCAGATCCGGATAATCGTCCGCGCTCAGGCCGACGAGGTTGAACGCCGCCTTGCCGCATTTGACGGACACGGTGCCGTTTTCCGCCTCGACGGTGACGATGCCGTCCGGCATGCGGCGCAGCATCTCGCAGAACAGGCGCGCACCGATGAGCACGCTGCCGGGCTCGGGAATGTCGGCGTCGATGGTGGTATAAATGGCTTTCTTCAGGTCGTAGCCGGTGATGCGCACGCTGGCGCCGGCCTCAATGAGCAGGCCCTCGAGCGTGGGGATCGGGCTTTTGGCGGCTGCGGCGCGGGCTGCAGATGCGGCAGCCTGCTGCAGAACGTATTTGTCACAGGAAAATTTCATGGTCGGCCTCCTTGATCAGAATCGCTGCGTCTATCCGAAAGATAGAAAGCATAAATTTAGTAGTAGTAGTAGGGGTGTTCGTTTGGTGGAAAACCCGCCGAATGCCTTGTGTCAGCGGGAAAAACCGTGTTGAAAAGATTGTGGAAAGGTTGGTAACTTAAAAACTGACGAAAATTGGCATTTTTAGAATCCACCGCTTTCCACACGCTTTCCACGTTAGAATAACAGCCGAATGTGGAAATCAGTTTTTCGAGTTGATGTTGCTCGTAATGTCGCGCACGGTGGCGGCGATCTCGGGGTCGGACTTGAGCAGCTCCTCGACCTTGCGGATGGAGCTGAGCACGGTGGCGTGGTTGCGGCCGCCGAATTCCTCGCCGATCTCCTTGAGCGGGAGGTTCGTGAGGTTGCGCATGAGGTACATGGCAATCTGGCGGGCCATGGCGGTCTTTTTGCTGCGGCTCTGCCCGCGCAGGTCGGCGCCGGTGAGCTGGAACGAGCGCGCGGACTCTTCAATAATGACATCCGGCGTGGGGATATAGGTGCCGGTGCGGATGACGTCTCGGATGGCGCGCTTGACGGAATCGACCGTGATCGTATCGTCGAGAATGTCGCGGTAAGCGGTCAGGCGCTTGACGACGCCCTCGAGCTGACGGACGTTCGAGGTGATGTTTTCCGCAATGTACTGGACGACGTCCTCGGAGAGGATCATGCCGAACTGCGCGGCCTTCGTGCGGATGATGGCCGTGCGCGTCTCGAGATCCGGCGGCTGAACGTCCGCGAGCAGACCGCCCTCGAGCCGGGTGCACAGCCGGTCGTCGAGGCGCTTCATCTCCTTCGGCGGCCGGTCGGAGGTCACGACGATCTGCTTGCCGGCCTCATACAGGCAGTTGAAGGTGTGGAAAAATTCCTCCTGCGTGCTGTCCTTGCCCGCGATGAACTGGATATCGTCCATGAGCAGCAGATCTGCGTTGCGGTATTTCTGGCGGAAGTTTTCGGCCGTGCCGGTGCCGATGGATTTGACCATTTGATTGACGAACTCCTCGCCCTTGACGTAGGCAATCTTCGCCGACGGATTGTTGTGGCGGATGGTCTGGCCGATGGCGAGCAGAAGGTGCGTCTTGCCGAGGCCGGAGTTGCCGTAGATCAGCAGGGGGTTATACGCCTTGCCGGGATTCTGCGACACGGCGATGGCCGCTGCGTGGGCAAACTTGTTGCTCGGGCCGACGATGAAGCGGTCAAACGTGTAGCCGTCCATCTCCGGCATTTCCTCGGACGACGGGCGCTTCTCGCGGTATTCGAGCAGCTCATCATCCCCGGCGAGCACGACCAGCTCGAACGGGCAGGAAAACAGATCGTACAGCACGGCGCAGATCGTCTTTTCAAAGCGCGACTGAATGATGCTGCGCTTAAAATCCGACGTGGTGTGCACGATGAGCGTATTATTATTGATCTCAATGGGGGTGCAATCGGAAAACCAGGTATTGATCGCCGTCTGGGTCAGCTCCTGCGAGAGGCTGTCCATGACGACGGACCAGATATCGGTGAGCGAATTCATGGTGGCCATAGGTTCGGCTCCTTCGATGATTTTTCCCTGCGCGGGTGCGCTGGTATCAGCCCTACCAGTATAGCAAAAATTCATGATTATTTCAATAATAATGTTCGGATTTATTATATAAATAGGTGTAGAATCTGCCGTGCAGAGGATTTGCTTTTCCTGTGCAGGTTGTGGTATGATAAAAAAACACGATTTTTTACATAAAGCAGGTGTTGTTTTGTTCCTGGTCGCGCAGGCCGAACAACTGTTCGGCGATACGGAAGCAGCCGCCCTCCCGGTCTTGTTGGAGAGCGGGCGGCTTCCTGCGCGCATTTCGGGTCTGCCGGCGAGTGCGCGTGCGCTGCTGGCGGCGTCGATGCACGCGCAGCTCGACGCGCCGGTGCTGGCCGTGTGCCCGGACGAGGCGGCGGCCGAGCTGTTTCAAAAAGATCTCTCTGCCCTGCTGGGGCAGGACGTGCCGCTGCTGACGGCGCGCGACTATACGTTTTATACGGTCGAGAGCGTCTCGCGCCAGACGGAGCAAAAGCGCCTGAGCGCGCTTTATGCGCTCGCTGCCGGGACGGCGCCGGCCGTGGTGTGCACGGTTTCGGGTCTGCTGCAGCGCGCCATGCCGAAGGAAAAACTGCTGCAGGCGGCCTTTGAGATCCGCGACGGCAGCTCTCTCCCGCCCGAGGACGCCGAGGATGCGCTGCTGCGCTGCGGCTATCTGCGTACGGCGCAGGTGGAAGGGCCGGGCCAGTTTTCGCGCCGCGGCGGCATTCTGGACTTTTTCTCCCCCGCGTATCCGCAGCCGGTGCGCGTGGAGTTCTGGGGCGACGATGTGGACTCCATGGGCTTTTTCGACCCCGAGAGCCAGCGGCGCACTCAGCCGCTGGACAGCTGCCGCATCCTGCCGGCGGCGGAGACCCTGCCGCCGCTATATCCGGGCGGCAGCGCCGCACTGGGTGAAAAGCTGCAGAAGCTCGCCGGACGCGCCGCCGCGAAAAAGGACAGCGACACGGCGCAGAAGCTCGCCGAGGCCCTGCGCGCCGACGGGGAAAAGCTCTGCGCCGACTGCGTGCTCCCGGCGGCCGACCGGTATATGGGCTTCGTGTACGACACGTTTGCCACGGCGCTGGACTATCTTGCGCCGGAGGCGGCCGTGCTGATCGACCAGCCGGCGCGCTGCGCCGAGCGCGCGAAGGAATACACCACGCAGCTGCGCGAGGACATCGCCCTGCTCGTGCGCAGCGGCACGATGGCCGCGCGCGCGGAAAATTTCTACGAGCCGTTTGCCGACATGATGCGCAGAGTCCAGGCCTGGCCCATCGTGCTGGCCGACGGGCTGCAGCTCGGCCGCAGCCCCATCGAGGCGCGCACGCTCGTGAGCCTGACGGCAAAGCAACTGCCCTCTTACGGCGGCAGCAGCCAGACCGCGGCGGACGACATTGCGCACTATCGGAATCTCGGATACCGCGTGGTCGTGCTGGCGGGCGATATGCGCCGGGCGCGCATTTTGTGCGAGTTTCTCGACGGTCACGGCATCCATGCCGCGGCGGACGAGCACCCGGATGCGCTGCCGGAACCGGGGCAGTGCCTCGTCACGCCGGGCAGTCTCTCGGCGGGCATCGAGTTTCCGTATGCAAGGCTCGCCATCCTCACGGACACGCAGATCGCGGCGTCCGGCCTGCGGCGCGCCAGACACAAAAAGCAAACGAACCGCGAAAAGATTAACTCCTACACGGACCTTTCCGTCGGCGACCTCGTCGTGCACGAATACCACGGCATCGGCCGCTTTGCGGGCATCGTGCAGATGCCGGTCGACGGTGCGGTGAAGGACTATATCAAGATCAGCTATGCCGGGGCGGACACGCTCTATGTCCCGGCGACACAGCTCGACCTCGTGAGCAAATACATCGGCGCGGGCGAGGACCGGCCCGTAAAGCTGTCCAAAATGGGCGGCACGGAGTGGGCGCGCACGAAAACGCGCGCCAAAGCGGCCGCAAAAAGCATGGCCAAAGAGCTCACGGCGCTCTACGCCGCGCGCAGCCGCACGAAGGGTCACGCCTTCGCACCCGACAGCCCGTGGCAGACGGAATTTGAGGAGCACTTCGGCTATCCGGAGACGGACGACCAGCTCCGGTGCATCGACGAGATCAAGGCCGACATGGAAAAGCCTGTGCCCATGGATCGTCTCCTGTGCGGCGACGTGGGCTACGGCAAGACCGAGGTCGCCCTGCGCGCGGTGATGAAGTGCGTGCTCGACGGGCGGCAGGCGGCCATTCTCGTGCCGACGACCGTACTCGCCCAGCAGCACTATCAGACGGCCGTGCAGCGGTTTTACGGCTTCCCGGTCGAGATCCGGATGCTCTCGCGCTTTTGCTCGCAGGGGCAGATCCGCCAGACGCTCGCGGACATGCGCAGCGGCAAGTGCGACCTCGTGATCGGTACGCATAAGCTGCTGCAGAAAAACATCGAGTTCAAGAACCTCGGCCTGCTCATCGTCGACGAGGAGCAGCGCTTCGGCGTGGCGCACAAGGAGCACATCAAGGAGATGAGCCGCGCGGTCGACGTGCTCACGCTCTCGGCCACACCCATCCCGCGCACGCTGAATATGGCCCTGTCCGGCATCCGCGACATGTCCACCATCGAAGAGCCGCCGCAGGACCGCATCCCCGTGCAGACCTTCGTCATGGAGCACGACTGGAACGTGCTGTGCGACGCCATGCGCCGCGAGCTGCAGCGCGGCGGGCAGGTGTACTACCTGCACAACCGCATTGAAAACATCGAGCGCACCGCCTTGCGCATCTCGAAGATGCTCGACGGCGCGGTCGTGGACGTGGCGCACGGCCAGATGAACGAGGAGCAGCTCTCGACGGTCATGGAGCGCATGGTCACGGGCGAGACGCAGATCCTGGTCTGCACGACCATCATCGAGACCGGCATCGACATTCCGAACGTGAACACCCTCATCATCGAGGACGCCGACCGCATGGGCCTTGCCCAGCTGCACCAGCTGCGCGGGCGCGTGGGCCGCTCGAACCGGCGCGCGAGCGCGTACCTGACGTTCCGGCGCGGGCGCGAGCTGAGCGAGATTGCCGAAAAGCGCCTGAGCGCCATCCGCGAGTTTGCGGAGTTCAACTCCGGCTTCCGCATCGCCATGCGCGATCTGGAGATCCGCGGCGCGGGCAGTCTGCTCGGGGCCGAGCAGTCGGGCCATATGATCGACGTTGGTTATGATATGTACCTCAAGCTGCTCGAGGAGGCCGTGCTCGAAGAGCGCGGCGAAAAGCCCGAGCAGCGCGCCGAGTGCGCGGCCGACCTCGCCGTGTCGGCCAACATCCCGGAGAGCTATGTGCCCAGCCAGGAGCAGCGCATGGATCTCTACCGCCGCATCGCGCTCGTGCGCACGGAGGCGGAGGCCGACGACCTCATGGACGAGGTCATCGACCGCTTCGGCGACCCGCCGCCGAGCGTGTACACGCTCGTGCAGGTGGCGCTGCTGCGTGCCGACGCGGGCAAGGTCGGCGTGACAGACATTTCGCAGAAAAACGGCTGTTTGAAGTTTCTGCTGGCGCAGTTCGATATGCAGAAGGTATCGGCACTGTACGCCCGGCCGGAGTTCAAGGGCCGCTTGAAGGTGGATGCGGGGGCAAAGCCGGGCGTCATTTTGCGCCTCAAGACCCGCACCCACGTCATCGAACAGGCAAGAGCGTTTGTTTCCGCATGGGCAGACGCCCAGGGAGACCGCGCATGACCCCCATGTGCAACGAAACGAAAGGAAGCGTTTGCTGATGAAAACCAGAATCACCGCCCTGCTGCTGGCGCTCGTGATGGCCGTCTGCTGCCTGACCGGCTGCACCTCGACCCGCGTGCGCAGCTACTCGGAAGAGAGCAGCGATGCATCGACCGACAAGTATGCCGCCGCGCTCGATGCTTACAAGAGCAACAAAAAGGTCATGACCATCAATGGCAGCCCCGTGTACTGGAACGAGTACGCCTATTTCCTGTGCGCCATCATGGCGAACATGGAGCGCTACGGCATGCAGATTACGGACTGGAGCGATGTCTATGACGAGAGCACGGGCGAGACGTACAGCGACATTATGACCAAGAGCGTCGTCAACAACATCGCCTGGAACCACCTCATCGAGGTCAAGGCGGCGGAAAACGACGTGGCGTTTGACGCGGCGGGCGAGCAGTACGTGCAGGACACGATCGACCAGACCATTCAAAACGTCGTGGGCGACGACGGCACCGAGGCCGAGCTGAACGAAAAGCTCCAGTCGTACTACATGGATCTGGACCTGTTCAAGTATTTCACCAAGACGCAGTATCTCTATAACGGCCTGGCCAGCAAGTTCTTCGGCGAGAACGGCGCGAACATCTCCGACGAGGACGTGCAGGAATACGTTGATGCCAACGACTACATGACGGCAAAGCACATCCTCTTCAAGACGACGGACGACAGCGGTACTGCCCTCTCGGACGACGAAAAGGCCGCCAAGAAGCAGCAGGCCGAGCAGGTCGCGGCGCAGGTCAAGGCCGTGACCGATCCCGAAAAGCGCGTGGAGCTGTTTGACCAGCTCATGGAGCAGTACAACGAGGACACCGGCGAGAGCAGCTACCCGCACGGCTACTGCTTCACCTCCGGCACGATGGTCACGGAGTTTGAGGACGCCTGCAAGGCGCTCGATACCTACGAAGTGTCCGGCGTGGTGGAGAGCAAGCACGGCTATCACGTCATCCTGCGCATGCCGACGCAGGGTGACGACCTGGTCATGAGCAGCGACGGCAGCCAGCAGACGCTGCGGATGCTCGTGGCGCAGGAGCAGCTCAGCAGCCTGCTGACGGGCTGGGTCGACGAGGCGGACATCAGCTGGGAGCCGAAGTTCAGCAGCATCGACTACGCGGCCGTGTTCACGCCGAAGGAGAGCTTCTGGAAGCGGCTGGACGTGTTCGACTGGTTCGAGAAGTAAAAGCAGCATAAAAAGATCCCGTCATCCGACCCGGATGACGGGATCTTTCTTCTTTTCGTTCAGGCGCGCTTGATCATGCCGGCGATCTTTTTCATGAGGCCGGAGCCGAGCTTTTCATCAAAGTAGTTGAGCCAGGCGCGCACGGTGTCGATCGTCTCGGGATCGCCGAGCCAGTGGCGCAGGATGATATTGCGGTCGGTGCTGCGCAGGAGCTTGGCCACCGACACGAGGATGGCGTAGGCATCGTCGATCTTGCCGAGCAGCGGGAAGGAGTCCGGCACGAGGTCCAGCGGCGAGAGGACATACAGCAGCGCGAAGCCGAGGTCGAGCTTGCGGCTTGAGGGCACATCGGGGTCGAGCATGAGCTTGCAGATCAGGTAGGCAAAGTCCGGCAGCGTCGTGAGATAATCGGCCGCCTTGCTGCCGAGTTTTCCGGCCACGAAGCTGTTGGCCTGATAGCGGGCGCGCTTATAGAAGCGGTCGAATGCGTTGTCGTCCATGTAATAGATGTTTTCTTTGGTCATGATCCTGCCTCCTGATGGGAGATGATTTCTTTCTATTATAGCGAAAAACCGGCCGGGCTTCAACCGGTTTGTGAAATTTTTCGGAATTCATTGCCAAGCGGGCCGATCCGGCGTATAATGCAGGAGCATTTCAGGAAACGGAGGCTGAGCCTATGATCCGCTTTTTCAACGGCCGCACGCTCACAATGGCGGACGGCGTGTCCGTCACGACGGACGAGGTCTGGACCGACGGGGACAAGATCGCCTACATCGGCCCCACGCCGGAGGACCTGCCCGCGTTCGAGCGGCAGATCGACCTCGGCGGCGACCTTGTCATGCCGGGCTTTAAGAACGCGCACGCGCACGCCGGCATGAGCTTTGTGCGCTCATATGCCGATGATGTGCCGCTGCAGCCGTGGCTGTTCGAGCAGATCTTCCCGCTCGAGGCCAAGCTCACGCCCGAGGCGGTGTATGCGTTTACCAAGCTGTCCATCCTCGAGTATCTCACGAGCGGCATCACGGCCGGCTTTGACATGTACTATTTCCGCGAGGCCATCGCCCAGGCGAGCATCGACTGCGGCTTCCGCACGGTGCTGTGCGGGGGCGGCGGCAGCGCGCAGCAGCTCGAGAGCGAGTACCGCAAATTCAACGCCCTGCACCCGCTGATCTCCTATCAGCTCGGCCTGCACTCGGAGTATACCTCGAACCTCACCGAGATGACCGAGGCCGGCGAGCTGGCCCGCGCGCTGCACGCGCCGGTGTTCGCGCACAATGCCGAGACCGCGCGCGAGGTGGCCGAGTGCCGCGGCCGCTGGGGCAAGACGCCGACGGAGCTGTTCGAGAGCCTTGGTGTGGAGCTGAAGGTGGAGCGCGGACGCCGGGTGTTCCCGGTGTCGGACAAGGCCGAGGAGATCCGGCAGGCATTGCTGCGCTATGCGCAGGATGCCGACATCGTCTACGACGGCGCAAAAAAGCTGCTGCTGGAGGACATCGTGCCGGAGGCAGAGCCTGCCCCGGCGGCAGCGGAAAACCCGCGCCACCCCAAAAAGAAAAAGGCTGGCCCGGCGCTGCGCTGCGTGGGCGTGCGGGGCGTTTCCGGCCGGGAATATCGGGCAGACGCTGTGCTGGTGGCCACCGGCGGCGTGAGCTACCCCACCACCGGTTCTACCGGCGATGGCTACAAGCTGGCGCAGCAGGCGGGGCACACCCTTGTGGAGCCGGTGCCCAGTCTGGTCAGTCTGGTCAGCCATGACCCGGACTGCAAAAAGATGATGGGGCTTGCCCTGAAAAATGTGACCCTGACCCTTTTTGAGGACGGCAAGGGCATCTTTGAGGAGCAGGGCGAGATGCTGTTCACCCACTTTGGCATCAGCGGCCCGCTGACCCTGAGCGCGTCCAGCCATCTGGGCGATATGAAAAAGCACAAGTACCACGCCGAGATCGACCTGAAGCCCGCCTTGAGCGAGGAGCAGCTCTATGACCGCATCACCCGGGATTTTGCCCTGCTGGCCAACCATGCCGCCCAGGGGGCGCTGGTCAAGCTGCTGCCTGCCAGTATGCAGCCGGTCATGGTGGCACGCTGGGGCATTGACCCTGCCACAAAGGCCAACCAGATCACCCGGGAGCAGAAGCGGGAGCTGGTGCGCCTGATGAAGCATTGGAACGTGCCCATCGATGCCCGGGGCGACCTGGCCCATGCGGTCATCACCTCCGGCGGCGTGTCCGTGCGGGAGGTGGACCCCAGGACCATGCAGAGCAAGAAGGCGCTGGGCCTTTACTTTGCAGGTGAGGTGCTGGATGTGGATGCCTATACCGGCGGCTACAACCTGCAGATCGCTTTCTGTACGGCGCAGAGCTTTGCAAATCACCTCTGAGAGGTTGGACAGAGCAGAGCTTGACCGATGATAAAATACTTATTATATAAATAAAGGAGAGTCCCAAATGGTTTCAGTTGCAATCGACGGCCCTGCGGGGGCAGGCAAATCCACCCTGGCGCGGCGGCTGGCCGCAGAGATGGGCTACATCTATGTGGATACCGGTGCCATGTTCCGCACCATCGGCCTGTATGCCCTGCGCAAGGGCGTGGATCCGAAGGACAATGCGGCGGTCAACACTCTGCTGCCGGAGGTCGGCCTGCGGGTGGACTGCATTGACGGGGAGCAGCATATCTATCTGAACGGTGAGGACGTGAGCACCGCCATCCGCACGGAGGAGGCCGGCATGGCCGCCTCTGCCGTGGGTGCCAACCCGGAAGTCCGCGCCTTCCTGCTGGAACTGCAGCGCGGCATGACCAAGACCCAGAACGTCCTGATGGATGGCCGGGATATCGGCACTGTGGTGCTGCCGGATGCTACTGTCAAGATCTTTCTGACCGCCGCCCCCGAAGCCCGGGCCAGACGGCGCTGGCTGGAATACCAGCAGAAGGGCATGGAGGTCGCCTTTGAGGATGTGCTGGCTGATGTGAAGCAGCGGGACTATCAGGACACCCACCGTGCCGCCGCCCCCCTGAAGCAGGCCGAGGATGCAGTGCTGCTGGATACCTCTGACCTCAACTTTGAGCAGAGCCTTGCGGCGATGAAAAAGATTATTGCAGAAAAGGTTAATTAAATGGTACTATATTACATACTGCTGCCGCTGGCCTGGCTGGTGTTCCACATCGGCTTCCGGGTCCATACCGTTGGCCGCGAGAACCTGCGCAAGGTGCAGACCAAAGGCTGCATCATTGCCCCCAACCACGTTTCAGCCATTGACCCGGTGTTCATCGTCATCAGCCGGTTCTGGGGCAGGCGGATGCTCGTTTTTGCCAAAAAGGAGCTGTTTGAGATCAACGCCCTGCTCACCTGGTTCTTCCGCTGCTGCGGCGCGCTCTGCGTGCGCGGCACCAAGGAGGAGCTGGAGATCATTGACCGGACCGTGGAGGCCTGCCGGGCGGGGGAGACCCTGCTCATCTTCCCGGAGGGCACCCGCGAAAAAGAGGGCAGGCTCCTGCCGCCCAAGAGCGGCCTGTTCGTCATTGCGGCGCAGGCCGGGGTGGATGTGGTGCCGGTGCGCATCCGCTACGATACGCCGGACGGGAAGATGCGGCTGTTCTGCCGGGTGAACGTCATCTACGGCGAGCCGATGCCCGCCGCCCAGTTCGCCATGGAGAGCCGCCGGGATATGAAGGTGCTCCGGGCCAATAAGCAGGCACTGCTGGATGCCTGGGAACAGCTGAAGTGAGAACCTCTCCGTCACCTTTGGTGACACCTCCCCTGGTAGGGGAGGCAAGAAAACAACAGCGTAAACTTGGCTCCCCTATTAGGGGAGCTGCCGAGCGAATGCGAGGCTGAGAGGTTTAGAGAAGGAGAAACGCTATGGAAATTCGTCTTGCCAAAACCGCCGGCTTCTGCTTTGGCGTGAACCGCGCGGTGGAGCTGACCTACAATCTGCTGAACGAGGGCCATAAGGTGGCAACGCTGGGCCCGCTGATCCATAACCCGCAGGCGGTGGCCGATATGGAAAGGCGCGGTGCGCTGGTGGCCGATACCGTGGACGATATCCCCACCGGGTACGAGGTCATCATCCGCAGCCACGGCGTGCCCCGCACCATCTATGATACTTTGGAGCAGCGCGGCCTTGTTTACCACGATGCCACCTGCCCCTTTGTGAAGAAGATCCAGAGCATTGCCGCCCGGGCCGAGGCCGAGGGCGCGGTGCTTCTGGTGGCCGGTGATGCTGCCCACCCCGAGGTGCAGGGCATCGTGGGCCATACCCGGGGAGAGGTATTTGTGTTCAGCGATCTGGACGAGCTGAAGGCCTGGAAAGGCCCTTCTGACCCCCAAAAGCCCATTTTTGCGGTTGCACAGACCACATTTCAGGTAACAAAATGGCAAGAAAGTTCGGAGTTTCTCAAAAAAGCCTATACAAACGCCCGAATTTTTGATACAATATGTAATGCGACGTGGGCGAGGCAACAGGAAGCGGAAGACCTCAGCCAACAATGCGACATCATTGTTGTCATTGGCGGTCATCATTCTTCCAATACCCAAAAGCTGGTACAGGTCGCCGCAAAGCATACGAAAGCCGTGACGGTCGAGACAGCGAGCGAACTTCGGCCGGAATGGTTTGCAGATGTAAAAACGGCGGGCGTAACAGCAGGGGCTTCAACGCCATCGTCTATTATTGAGGAGGTACTTAACAGTATGAGCGCAGAAATCAATGACAGCATGAGCTTCGAGGAGATGCTGAACGCATCCGAGGAGAAGCGTGTTCATGCAGGCAGTATTGTGAAAGGAATCGTGACCAGCATCTCTGCCAACGAGATCCAGGTGGATATCGGAGCCAAGCAGACCGGCTTTGTCAAGCTGAGCGAGCTGACCGATGATTCCTCCGCCAAGGTCGAAGACCTGGTGAAGGTTGGCGATGAGCTGGACCTCATCGTCGAGAAGGTTATGGATCAGGATGGCGTCATCCAGCTCTCCCGCAAGAAGCTCGCATCTCGCAAGGGCATGGAAGAGATCGCCAAGGCAGCTGAGTCCGGCGAGGTCGTCGAGGGCGACGTCACCGAGTTCAACAAGGGCGGCGTTGTCGTCAACGTCAAGGGCGTCAAGGTGTTCGTTCCCCGTTCTCAGGCCACTATGCGCCGCGACGAGGACTACACTGCTCTGGTCGGCCAGCACGTTCAGCTGGTCGTCACCGAGTGCTCCGGCCGCAAGATCGTGGGCAGCATCAACAAGGTGACCGCTGAGCAGAACAAGGCTAAGCGTGAGGAGTTCTGGGCAAACGTTGAGGTGGGCAAGACCTACACCGGCGTTGTCAAGAGCCTGACCTCTTACGGTGCATTCGTCGATATCGGCGGTGTGGACGGCCTGTGCCACATCAGCGAGCTGAGCTGGAACCGCATCAAGCATCCCTCCGAGGTTGTCTCCGTTGGTGACACCATCGAAGTGTATGTGAAGGACATCGACACCGAGAACCACAAGGTCTCTCTGGGCTACAAGAAGGCTGAGGACAACCCCTGGGAGCAGCTGAAGAACAACTACCCCATCGGCAGCACCTTCCATGCTCCGGTCGTGTCCCTGACCAAGTTCGGTGCATTCGTCCGCATCCTGCCGGGTGTTGACGGTCTGGTCCACATCAGCGAGATCAGCAATGATCGCGTTGAGAAGGTCTCCGACGCACTGAAGGTCGGCGATATGGTCGATGTGAAGCTGCTGGATGTTGACTTCGACAAGAAGCGCATCAGCCTGTCCATGAAGGCTCTGCTGAACGACGACGCTGAGTAATCAGTCCGTGGTTCGCTGAGTTTCAGACACAATGCGACTGCAGCCCCGTTGCCGGGTAACGGCGGCGGGGCTGTTTTTGTTAAAACTCTCAGTCAAAGCCTTGCGGCTTTGCCAGCTCCCCTAATAGGGGAGCCCTTGGCAAAACCGGGAACTTTGGACTGAATGAGGAAGGTTTGACGGTATGATTAACTGGTTAAAGAAGCACTGGGAGGTCATCTCCTACCTGATCTTTGGCGTGCTGACCACCCTGCTGAATATTGTGCTGTATGCGCTGTTCAGCCGGCTGT
>OHZK01000447.1_pt1 | contig 19973 bp, 15 predicted proteins | sample 1580401 | NCBI WGS metagenome assembly OHZK01 (sample SAMEA3882530, study PRJEB24775) | human gut metagenome | biome: human-associated habitat; feature: intestine environment; material: feces | place: Netherlands | collected 2009/2010
CTTCGATATTTTTATGCGCCGCACAACAATTTCTCATTTCTAATTTCTCATTTCTCATTCAAACGAGGCTTTCAAACGCAATCAAGGGGCGGTACGCCTCCCGGGCTAACCCTGAATCCTGAACCCCTTTCTCTCTTGACACTCTCCCACTTATTACGCTATAATGTTTCAGTTTTGTAAATAGAAAATAATACACATGATATCCGTAAGTTTTAATATTACATTTTGGCATGAGAAATCGAGAGCGCACCATGGGGAAAGCGGCTCCGATTTCAGAAGAGAGGAACCATGAAACACGCTTTTTTGAAAGCAGCCATTGCAGCCTGCTTCGCCTGCGCCGCCGTGACCGTAAGCGCAGCGAATCCATTCACCGACGTATCTGCTGACGACTGGGCCTATCAGGCAGTCGCTTCGCTCTCCGATGAGGGCGTCATCGACGGCTATCCAGACGGCACCTTCCGCGGAGACAAGCATGTCACCCGTTATGAGATCGCGCAGATCGTCGCTCGCCTGATGGCGAAGGAAGACACACTGAATGCGTCCCAGAAGGAGACCCTCGCCAAGCTCTCCTCTCAGTATGCGAATGAACTCAAGGACCTCGGTGTCCGCATCGCAGAGCTTGAAAAGAAGCGTGGTGCGACCGACCTCATCACTGAGCTCCGCGTCCAGAGCATCGACCGCTATGACGATGTATTCAAGGGAAAAAAGCACAACGAAATTTCTACTCGCGTCCGCTTAAATACCATCACTCCGGTGAACGACCGCGTCCACCTCTACGGTCAGCTCGAGACCATTCTGGACATGAATGGCAAAGAAAGCTACGATGTGAATCGCATCGATCCGAAGGACAAGAGCCAGACCAAGCTCCGCACGGGCTACGGCGATGGTGATTTCCATCTGAACCGCCTGTGGACCACCTACCACTTCGGACCGAAACAGGATACCTCGAAGCTCCCCTTCGGCCCGTCCAAGAATCTCATCGGCATCGGTCAGTTCCCCGTCAAGATGGGCGTCACCGGCTACACCTATGACGGCGAAGTCAAAGGCGTCTTTGCCTCCTTCGGCGACTACCTGAAAGGCGGCCGCCTCACCCTCGCCTTCGGCCGTGCGACGAATATCAACTACGCATACACCGGCCCGATGATGCATGGCGTGGCGCTGAAGAAATCAGAACTGCTTAACGTGTTAAAGAAAAAATGCGATGAAGCTCATGTTGATGTAAATGATATGCTTCGTCCATTTCTTTTATCAGCTGGCGTTAGCGTTGACGGTAGTGCTAACGGTAGTATTGTTGCGTTTAATAATATGTCCGACGCTAAGCAGGTGCAGGTATTAAATAGACTGAAAGGCTACCTGATGACTGATCCCAAATTGAGCGGACTTGCCAGCAAGCTGGAAGCCATGGGCGACAAAGATTACGCATACAATTACTTCCCGATGGATAATGTACATATGGGCTGGGGTGATGACGAAGATGTACCGGTCGCTTACGCCTCCTATATTTATAAGAAACCGGGCCAGTGGGAAGCCCACGCTTACGGCATGAAAGCCTGCGGCCCTGTCGGCCATATCGCGAAAGCTTACGGCTTCGCCGGCTCCTACAATGTCACCCCGATGCTTCGCGTCCAGGGCGAATTCGTCAAGAACCTAAGAAAGCTTCCGCTGAACAATGAACGTCCGTACAGCTACAACTACGGCATCCATTACGGCGAAGCGAATGTCCTCAAGGCGAAGTCCTTCTCCATCGGCGTCGACTACGTCTACAGCCAGGCAGGCACCTACTTCGGCGGCTCCAGCAACGATATCGTCGACCAGTACATGGGGCATGTCTACAGCAACTGGCAAGGAAGAAAAATGCCAGCCTACTTTGCGGATAAGCTCAATGCGATATTGAATGGCACCGACTCTCCGGATAAGAAATACGGCGGCGCGAAATTCTACCTCGCCAAAGCCTCCTTCGTCCCCATGCGCGGCCTCCTCGTCGAAGCCAACTACGGCTTCAACGCCAAAGATATGGGCGGCAAGAAGATGGACAACATGTTCATGCTGAAAGCGACTGCATATATTAAATAATCGCGGATCGCGAAAATTTCTCACCTCCGTGGATAAGAAGTAGAAATCGGTGATGGTGCAAAGTTCAAAAATTCAATGGGATTTCCGTTTGGAAGAATACTGGAATACTGTATGACCGTGCGGTGCTTTTATTACGCACCGCACCACCCCATTGACCTCACAGGACCCGCTTAGCCTTTTTCCTGAGACCCCTGAACTTTGCACCAAAATCTTTTTTCAAAAATATTTGCAAAAACCCCTTGCAATTTCCGAAAAGATTTGTTATTATATACAAGTCACATGGATGATGACTTCCATCAAACAGATAGGGGCATAGCGCAATTGATAGAGCAACGGTCTCCAAAACCGTAGGTTGGGGGTTTGAGTCCCTCTGCCCCTGCCACATGGCCCAATAGCTCAGCTGGATAGAGCACTTGACTACGAATCAAGGTGTCGGGAGTTCGAATCTCTCTTGGGTCACCAGCCTGAAAGCCAGTACCGATCACGGTGCTGGCTTTTTTCGTGCTTGAGAAAATAAATAGTGGAAGAAGGCCAGAAAACTTAAGATCTGCATACTAGCCTGTGTTGCTGAGAGAGGTGCCACAAAGAGAACGGCCCTTTTGATGGGAGCTTTGTAAATAATAGTATTGCATCTTGACAGGAAAAGTAAGAAATGTTACTCTTTACTTCAACAAAGCGATGAAGAAATGAGTAGGCAGTCTGATGACGGTAAAGCGAGCCTGGGTGGTGGGAGCAGGTACGGATAAGGTGCTGAAGTGCTTTTCTGAGCTTGGCGGGCTGAAATAACAGTAGGCTTTCCCGGGATCTCCCGATATAGAGATAGAGCATGCAGCCTGTCTAAGTGCTCGTAGAGATATGCGTAGTGATATGCATATAAAATTAGGTGGAATCACGAATCCCTCGTCCTATGTGGACGGGGGATTTTTTGCAAGAAGCAAATGGGAGAAAGGAAGACGCAGATGAGCAAGGAAGAAATCAAAGCATTTATGGCAAATACCAAAGTCGATCAACCGGCAACGGCGGAGGAATTTACGGATGCCGTATTAGAGGCTTACAAAGACAGAACGAGGCAGGTTTACTTCATCTGGCGGAAACTGAAAGAGTTGTATCCGGACGTAGATGCTAACCGCGTCATCCGAGAAGGAAGTTACGATTTCGGGTTATTTCAGGGAGAAAAAATAGCCCGAAAATATGGTGGTGGGGATAAGGTCGGACCGAAGGAAGCGCTGCTTGGTCAGACATCTCGAGGGGGACTGCTGGTTTTCAAACAGAAAATAGAAGAATTAAGTGATGAAAAGGCCGTGAAGTTGTTTCATCGATGTCCGCACGTAGAAGCTTTGGCTGATCTTGGGCTGACCAAGAAAGAAATCAAAATGTTCTGCCGTGATATGCTCGGGCATTGTGATTATGCCATCTGCAAACCTTTTACCCATGTGGAAATAGATTTTCCCACAACCATTGCAGACGGCGAAGGGCATCCCTGTGCTATGACGATTACGAGAAAGCACGATAAATAAGGTCTGCAACTCTTTTGTTTTCTGATATGACGGCAGTGTCGTTTATTGAATTTGAGGTATAAAAGATGAAAAGGATCCCCACTTTTACGGAAGCTTTAGTGCCGCTGCTCGGCATGGTATTGCTTTTAGGCATCGGGTATGGCAAGTATGGTCTCCCTATCCAATTTTTGCTTATTGTCGCGGCTTTTATTGCATCTATTATTGCCAAACGCTGCGGCTACACATGGCAGGATATGATCACGGGGATCGCAGATAAAATCCAAAGCAGTTTGCCGTCACTTCTGGTTATGGTATGCGTAGGTGCGATGATTGGCAGCTGGATGGTCAGCGGTACCATTCCGATGCTGATTTATTATGGGATTAAAATCATTGATCCGCAGTTTTTGTTTGTCACAGCCTTCTTTGTGACGGCAGTGATTTCTACATTTACAGGAACGTCCTTCGGTAGTGCCGGTACGGCAGGCGTTGCCATCATGGGGATCGCTATTGCTTTGGGTGTTCCGCTTGAAATTGCAGCCGGTGCTGTCATCAGTGGTGCCGTATTCGGGGATAAGCTGTCTCCGCTTTCGGATACGACCATGCTGGCTCCGATTGCCGCAGGCACGGATTTATACAGCCATATCAGACATATGCTTTATACCACAGGCGCAGCAACCATTACCTGCATGATCGTATTTACTGTCGTTGGTTTGAATATGGATGTTTCCACGATGACCAATCCGGAAACCGTCAATGCTATTCTTGGAAATTTGGAACAGCTGTATCACTTTAATCTTCTTCTGCTTTTGCCGCCTGCCTTGATTTTCTGGGGGGCATATACAAAGAAACCGACGATTCCGATGCTTCTTCTGGCATCCGTGATTGCTATCCTGATGGGAATGTATTTTCAGGGATTTGGCCTCAAAACTGCATTACAGGCTTTTGTAAATGGATTCAAAGTAACAATGATCCCGGGCGCTGCGGATATCAAAGTAGTGAAGCCGATCATTACATTGCTAAATCGCGGCGGCTTAATGGGTATGATGAGTACCGTCCTTCTGGTATTCTGTGCATTCGCTTTTGCGGGGATTTTCAGCAAAGCAGGCTGCATTGAAGTGGTGCTGGAACGCATCATCGGTGCGATTCATTCTGTTGGGCAGTTGATTACAGCGACTATTGGTTCAGCGCTGTTTATGAGCATCGTCACCGGCAGCTCGTATTTGGCTATTTTGATCCCAGGGGAAATGTTCCGCGATTTATACAAGAAGTTTGATCTGGATCCGAAGAATCTTTCCCGCTCTTTGGAAGATGCAGGAACCTGTGCCGTGCCGATCGTTCCCTGGTCCGTTGCCGGTACATATATGGCGACAACTCTGGGGGTGCCGACGACAAGCTATCTTCCATGGGCTGTACTGTGCTATAGCAGCATGATTTTTGCCATTATCTTTGGCTTTACGGGTTTTGGTATTGCGAAGCTGAAAAAGTGAGATGTTTTTCATAAGTCCAAACACACAAAAGCCAGCACCGATCACGGCGCTGGCTTTTGTGTGTTTGGACTTATGTACATAGAGTAGAAGCCCTGCGCATGGCAGCGTTTCCTGTGTTTTTGAGGGAAAAGCGCGTTCGGTCACGAAGGGATGGTGCGCTGTATCCTTTCAGAGTGAGACATATTTGATGATGAAGGAAAAGCATGTCTATAAGGCGCTTCCGCAGCTGGCAGATGCGACGGGGATCTTCCTATTGAGGCAGTACATGAAGGGCATTCCGATGTCGCTGATGGAAGTGGCATCGCTCGAGCATGCCTCTCATTTGCATAGACTGCGGACGATTGTAGTTCCGATTATCAAACCGGCTATCCTGTCCATTGGCATTATCTTCTTTATCAATTCATGGAATGAATATGTATGGCCGGCCATTATGATCAAGAGCGAGGCCAATTATACGCTGTCCCTGGCACTCCAGATGTTTGTCAGCTCGGAAGGCGGCACGGACGTACCGGTCACCATGGCCGTAGCTACATTGACGATGCTGCTGCCGTTAGGCCTGTACTCTGTTTGCCAGAAGTTTATTATCGGCACATTTGCTCACTCTGGAATTAAATAATGAGGTAACCGTTATGTATAGTATTGAAATGAAAAATGTGGTCAAGCGTTTTGGTAAAACGGAGGTCATCAAAGGACTGAATCTTTCCATCAAAGATGGGGAAAGACTGATTCTTTTGGGATCCTCCGGCTGTGGTAAATCTACGATCCTTCGAATGATCAGCGGCTTGGAAACCATCACCTCCGGCGAACTGCTTCTGAAGGGGAAGCTCGCGAACAATATGGATCCCGGGGATAGAAATATCGGCATGGTTTTCCAGAACTATGCGTTATTCCCGCATATGACCGTAGAAAAGAATATTTCGTATGGCCTTCGTGTGAATCGGATCCCGGAAGCGGAAATCAAAAAACGCGTGGCGGATGCGGTGGATATTCTGAACCTGGGCGGTCTGGAAAAACGTCTTCCCAGAGAATTGTCCGGCGGACAGAGACAGCGCGTCGCTTTGGCGAGAGCCATTGTGAAGCAGTCTGATTTCTTCCTGCTCGATGAACCTTTGTCCAACCTGGATGCGCAACTCAGAGGACATGCCAGAAAAGAACTGGTCAAACTCCATGAAATGTATGGTCAGACCATGATTTATGTGACGCATGACCAGATCGAAGCCATGACAGTCGGACAGCGCATCGCCGTGATCAATAACGGTAAAATCCAGATGCTGGATACGCCGCACAGGGTATATCATCGCCCTGCGAATATTTTCGTCGCCAAGTTTATCGGTTCACCATCGATGAATATATTTGATGCGCCCATGGCAGGAAATCAGATGAAAATGAACGGCGTAGATCTGGCATTATCGGATCGATGGATGAAGAGAATCGCTGCCCATCAGGCGGAGGTCAAGACGGGAGTCCGTCCGGAGGATGTGACGCTGCAGGCAGAGCCGGGAGAGGGCTGTATCCCTGTGACCATCCAGTATCATGAAGACTATGGAAGCCGTGTGGGATATTATTTTACCGTCAATGGAACGGATGTCATCTCCATTATGCGAGAAGATATTCTCCAGGGAAGATCGCAAGCCTACTGGAAAGTCGATCAGCATACACTGCATTTCTTTGATAAGGCGACGGAAGCCAATATCGGGTATCCGGAGGAGTAGTCATGAAATATTTCATCAGTGATCTCATCGTAGGAATGAAGCATTTCGCGGAATTTGCTGACTGGATCGAGAGCAACAAAGATCCTGACTTCGGCATTGAATTTACCGCATTCACACATGATGAAGCCTATTGGCAGGCTTTGGTGTCCAAAGTCCCGCAGATGACATGTCCCCTGACCTTTCATGGGCCGTATGTGAACATCGAGGCGACCTCAGACATCGGCTCCGAAGAGAATGTATGGCTTATGGAAAGCTATAAAAAAGTATTTGCACTGGCGATGCAGAATCGTGTGCGCCATGTGGTATTTCATTATTCGCAGCTGCAATTTGAACCGGAAGAAATTCCGCAAAAGCAGAAGAATGCCTATTGGGTCATGAAAAAACTGACGGATATGGCAGCGCAGATGAAGGTGAATTTCGTGATCGAAAATCTGTGCCGACAAAAGCATGGCGTGCATCTCTTCAGCAATGAGGAGTATTTCCGGATCTTCCAAAATATCCCGCAGGCGCAGTCTTTGATCGATATCGGACATGCCCATGTAAACGGGCTGGATATAGAACGCTTTTTGGCCACTTACGGCAAACGTGTCAAAGGATTTCATGTACATAATAATGATGGCAAAGCAGACCAGCATCTGGACTATCACCATGGAACGGCAGATATTCGGCAGATCATGCATTGGGCAGGAAAATATACCGAGGACGCGGACATCGTTATCGAATATGAACCGCATGAAAAGCTGACACATGCAGAACTTCTGGATGAAATGCATGAATTGAAAAGCTGGGTGGAAGAAGGAAAAGCACTTTCTTGAAATCTTATCAAATGAAAGCGCCCGAAGGCTATAGTCTATATGCTATAGTCTTCGGGTGTTTTTGCTTGTGCTGATTTTGTTATAACTCTGCGCAATAGCAGCAGATATGACGGATATAATAAAGCGTCGCATACTTGGATTGAATGGAAGGAGACAGTCTTTTGTAAAGAGCATGTGTGATCAGGCAGGAAGGGGAATTGCCGGCGGCCATTTCTTGGGTAAGAGTGGAGACTCTGTCAGCATGAAGGCCTGTCCATTGAATGATGGGTGGAATCGTGTCTGAGATGAAAAGGCGGATAGGGCGGGAAAGACCGGCATCCATTGCGATACAGGCAGACAAGCTGCGAAACCACTGCTGATTTTTGCCGCAGGCATTGCATGTATCTAGAGTGATAGAAATCAGGCGTGGCAACGTGAGAGCAAACGTGTAACTTTCTGTTTGCTGGCCGTCCAGCGTCAAAAGTATCTCATCCAGGTGCTGCTGAATATCCAAAAGCTCTGCTCTGGCTGCGAAGTGTGAAGCCAGTTCTTTTAAGAATAGGTGGCGTGCTTCCGGTTCAAGAATGAATGGATAATAATCGGCCTGGAGATTTTTATCGGATAGGCGGATAGAAATCATAATGACTTCACGTGTGTCAGTATTCTTCATAGTTTTGTTTTTCTTTCATGGCATAGATCATGGTGCAGTAATCTTCTGGCTTTGAGGTGATGAGACAGTTGACGATGTCCATGATAAAAATGGGGCCTTTAATAGATTGGTTTTCTTTTTTGAGCGCATCCAGATAAAAGTGGACACACTCTGCCATGTTTCGTCCACATGCATAGAAAAGCATGCAGATCCATTCGCCGTTGGGAATGAATTGAATTTCTTCTTTCCTATGTTTTTCTGGATGATCAATTTTTAAAAAATAGGTTACTTGCGTGAAGTCTTTCTTGGCAATGTCGACAGAGGTAAAAAGTGCCTGTAATAGATAATGCGGCCATTTTTCATCAGCAAATCCTTCCAGAAAAAGTTGATTGGCTATATTGGATTCAGAGGACTCAAATTGATGATTGGTCTTGGCTTTCTTTGAGGTAATGATAAACCACTCCGGCAGGTAGAGATCGAATAAAGTTTCTGGTGCGTGGCGCTTTGAAAGCTGGTAGTAGTAGCGAAGGTTGCTGATGGTATTGAGAATAGCGGTGGTTTCCTGCTTGTGGCTTTTCAGCGTTTGGGAGATTTCATCATATTTGTTTATCGTTACTTCATGGTGCTCTGCCAAAATGAATTCTCGGATTTCTTTGAGCGGAATGCATGCGTTCTTTCCAAACAAAATGCGTGTGAGTACCAGCGACTGTTCGGGCAGGTAATAACGATAATGATTTTTTCCGATATAGGCAGGCTTTAGCAGCCCGATCGCATCATAGTGTTTCAGCGTATCAATGGATGTGTGTGTTAATTCACTGAATTTGCGAATGGTTAGATATTTTTTTGCGTTTTCCATGATTATCTTAGCTTTCAATTGACTTGTGGGTTACCCATAGCTTTATAATACCATAATGGAATGCAATGCGTAGCATGATTATTTTATGAGGAAATACAAATGAATTGGAAACGATATGCACAAATTTGTCTTATGGGAGCAGCATTTCTGATTGGCGGATGTGGTATGGGAAACCAGGAAGAGCCTGCTTCGTCTGCCGCAGCAATCAGGCAGGAACAGGCATTTCCTGTGGTGGTAGAGAACTATGATAGTCAGGGGAACGGAGTCGCTACGACGTATGAAAAGCCACCGCAGAAGATCATTGCCCTATGGCAGAATTCAGTCGAGACATTGCTGGAGTTGGGAGCTAAAGATCGGATTGTGGCTGTATCAGGAATTGATGATGTTCGGCATTTGACTGAAGAAAATCAAAAGATCTATCCGACACTGCCGCTAATGACGAAGTATACGCTGAATCAGGAAACGGCATTGACGCTGCATCCGGATTTTATCTTAGGCTGGCTTTTCGATTTCACCGGAAGAGCCAATTCTATCGGGACGTGGAATTTCTGGCATGAGCGCCATGTACCTGTGTATATGACCATGATGAATAATGCAGAATTTTTAAAGAAGCATGTCATAGAAGATGAATTGAAGTACATTGAAGATGTCGGAAAAATTATCGGGAACAGTACAAAGGCAACAGAGATCTGTGAGGATATTCAAAATAGGCTGAAAACCTATGCGGATTACGGTGCCAGACAGAATACACACCCGAAGGTACTGCTCATAGGCAGTCTTGCGAAGGATCTGCATGTGTATACGCCGCGCACACTGCCAGGAGATATTGTGACTCGCTTGGGCGGTCATGTCTTGGGGAAAGAGGTCGAGAGTGTCGGAAATACAGAAATCATGAGTCTGGAAACAGCAGTTACGGAGAATCCGGATATTATTTTTATTCAGTCTAAGCCGGAAATCGATGATGAAACATTGGCGTCTGTGTACACTCATCCTGCCTTGCAGGAGATCAGCGCTGTCAAAAATAAAAGGGTATATGCGATACCCTTTTATACGATCCGCTGTCCGGCGGTTCGTGTGAGGGATGCGATAGAAATCTTTGCGAGGGGATTGTATCCAAAACATTTTAATTAAATGCCCCAAATATATTGACATGTGGGTAACCCACTACTTTATAATACGATTATCAATTGTTAAGAACGCATGAGTCATTTTATTCAAATCGTGAGAATTAAGAGAAGCAAAAAGCAATAATCGCGAGGGAATTGAATGAGAATGCAGACGTTTCTTATCAAAGTTTATATAAGGAGAGAGATCATGAATAAAAAAAGAGCAGCAGGGCTGGTAGCTGCATTATTGGTAGTAAGCGGAACTTCTGGGGGAGTGCTAGCGGCTGGCGCACAGCTTGATGAAGTGATCGTCACCGCCGATCGCTATGAGGCAGATACAGCGCAGCTGGTACCGGTCGCATCCGGCATGGTAGGTACGAAGCAGAATGTGGGGACACTGGGCAGCCAGGATGTACTGGATACACCGTTTGAACAGATGACATTTACCAAGAAGGCGATGGAAACCTTTTCCCAGCCGCAGAGAAGCGTGATGGATGTGCTGTCGCTGTCTCCATCTGTCCGTGTTACACACGGGTCTACGGATACGAATCTGTATATCCGCGGTTTCTCGGCAGGCAGCGGCAGTTGGAGTATGAATGGCATCCCCAGCATGAGCCATCAGATGACCATGCCGACCAACTATATGGATCGCGTCGAAGTACTGGCAGGGCCAAACATTGGTGTCAATGGGATTGGCATTTTCATGGCAGGCTCTGTCGGCGGGACGGTCGGCGTCACAACGAAAAAAGCACAGGAAAAGCCAATGCTGAATGCGGGTCTTTCTTGGTCTAGTGATTCCTACTATACGCAGACGGTCGATGTGGGTAAACGTTTTGGTAAAGATGGTGCCTGGGGCGTGCGCATCAATGCACTGAATGCGACGGGGGGTCTCGCCGTAGATGGTACCAGAGATTACAAGAGAGATATCGCAGTGAATATCGACCATCGCGCTGAACGCAGCAAGACCAATATTTTCTTCAGCTACGACTATGACAACCAGTATGGTCGGTCCAATACCATTGGCCTAGGCAGCTTGAGCGGTCTTCCAAAGGTACCGAATAATAAAAAGAATCTTTCTCCGCACTGGTCCAATGATAAATATGAAAACACCACTTTTATTTTGAATCATGAGCAGTATTTGTCAGATGATCTGACCTGGTTTGGCAATTTTGGCTGGCGCTGGGAGGATTATTCCAGCTGGTTGCAGCAGTGGTCTGGTCGTCAATTGATTGATTTTGATGGAAATTACACAGGTACCTATACACAGATGCCGGTTTTCCATCACTACACGTATGCCAATACCGGATTCAAAGGAAAATTCAATGTAGGGCAGTGGAAAAATGAATGGGCGGCCATGTTTGACTGGACGAAATTCACAAGAGAAAAAGATACCAATGTAAGTGCGGCTAATAGGTATAATATTACCGGAAACATTTACAGCGGAACATCTTCTGCTCGTCCGAATGTAGTATGGGATGCCATCAACCCCAGCCAGTCGGATATCATGAGTGGTTGGACTTTGGTGAATACACTGAGTTCTCCAGATGACAGACTGCACTTTACTTTTGGTTATCATGGACATGAAGTCAAGGAAGATGACCAGAAGGGACATGTGGTCAAGTCCAGCGCGACCGCTCCGATTTTGGGCTTGAATTACAAGATCACGCCCAATGTGGCTGTATATGCCAGCCATACCGAAAACTTTGTACAGGGCAATACAGTGGGATCGAGTTATAGCAATAGAAATGAAATCCTTCCACCGTCTAAAACAAAACAGAACGAATTTGGTTTCAAGTACAAAAATGGAGATACGTTAAGCACATTAAGCTTCTTCGAGATCAAAAAAGCCAATGGCATCGCAGTACCGAATGGGGATGGCACAGAAGCGTATAAACTGGATGGAGAACAGAGAAATCGCGGGATCGAATACTCTCTGTCTGGCGATGCCGGAAAGAAACTGAGCTACATCGTCGGCGTATCTTATCTGGACTCCAAACAGACAAAGACACAGAAAGGGCTGAATGACGGCAGACGCGTAGATGCGATGCCGAAGTGGTCGGCAGATCTGGCGCTGATGTACAAGCCGACAGATGCGCTTCAGGTGACAGGACGTCTGACCTATACCGGTTCTGCTTTGATTCGAAATACAGCCAGCTATGATGCACCGATTAAAATCGGCGGGCAGACGCTGGTGGATCTGGGCGTTTCCTGGGATACGCATTTCGGAAAACAGCCAGTGACACTTTCTGCGTGGTGCTACAATCTCTTTGATAAAGACTACTGGTATGCAGCCGGTGGAAATAATATCGGCCTCGGTGCACCAAGAACCTATGCGATCTCTGCGCAGTTCAAGTTCTAAGGAAATGTTGATCGCATCTGATTTCATTCCGCTTCCAATATTTCCGTAAAGATCAACAAAAATATGTTAAAATACTCTCAATGGATAACTAATCTGCAATTATCTATTGAGAGTTTTTTATAAGAAAGGGGTTACCAACATGGAGTCCATCTCAGTAGGAGTTGATATCGGTTCCGCTGCCATCAAAGTGGTCGCGCTTTCTCAGCGGGGGCAGCTGATGCACTCTGCGTATGTGCCGCATCATTATCGCGTACGGGAAACGCTCCGAATACTGTGGCGGCAGCTGAGGACGAAAGTGTGCGAGGGGGCATTGCATCTGGCTTTTACGGGGAAGGGGGCGGCAGAGTTCTCTTCGGCACTGCAGATCCCTTTCGTGGATGAAGTGCAGGCAGAGACGGAGGCCTTGCGGAGGTTTCACCCCGAGGTCGATGTGGCTGTTTCTCTGGGTGGGGAAGATGCGCGGATGATGTATTTCGAGAGAAATGGCGAGATGGATCTCAGAACAAATCGGAAATGCGCAGGTGGGACGGGAACGTTTCTGGCACATATGGCGGCGTTCTTCGGTGTGGATATCCAGGCGTTGAATACGCTGGCAGAAAATGGGATACATCTCTATCCCATTGCCTCCCGGTGCGGGGTCTATGCGAAAACTGATATTCAGGCGCTGATGAATCAGGGCGTCGGTAAAGCGGATTTGGCAGCATCTATTTTCCAGGCGGTGGTGAATCAGGTGCTTTCTGATCTGGCCAAAGGGCGGCTGATACAGGGGAAGCTGGCGCTTCTGGGCGGACCGTTCGCTTTCATGCCGGCGCTTCGCCGTAGCTTCTTGCAGACGATCGGAATCTCTTCGGCAGATGTCCTTCCTGTCACGCACGGGGAGCTTTATTGTGCTTGGGGAGCGGCTTTGCTGGGTCGGGAAGCTGCTCCAATTGCATGGCAGGATGTGAAGAGACTGCTGGATCAGGATCATTTACAAGAAGTGGCTGCCGAACGACTGGAACCACTCTTTCCGGATATGGCAGCGTATGACAGCTTTCGATGCTATTATCAACGTTTCCGACTTCCCCGAAGGCCGATGCCGCAGCCGCCCGCTAGATTGTGGCTGGGGATGGATGCAGGCTCTACGACGATCAAGCTGGTTCTTGTGGATGAAGAGGGTCAGATTTGTTATGAGGATTACAGGAAAAATGAGGCCGACGCACTTGAGACAGCCAAGACGATGCTTCTTGCTATGTATAAAGCACTGCCTGCGGGTATTTCCATCGCCGCATCCGGCATCACTGGATATGGAGAGGCGTTTTTGAAACAGGCTTTTCAGATCGATACCGGAGAAGTGGAAACCGTCGCACATTTACAGGGAGCCCGTTTCTTCTGCCCGGAGGTTACAGATCTGTTGGATATCGGCGGACAGGATATGAAGTATATCCGCGTCAGAAAGGGGAGCATTCAGAAAATCGTTTTGAATGGTTCCTGCGCTTCCGGCTGCGGCTTGTTTTTGGAAACCTTTGCTGAGTCCATGGGACTTTCAATGGATGAATTTGTGAAGAAGGCTGTGCACGCCCCATATTGTCTGGATCTGGGGCATCATTGCACCGTATTGATGAATAGCAAGGTACATCAGGTGCAAAATGAAAACGTGGACACAGGCGGGCTGATATCCGGACTTTGTCTTTCTGTCGTGAAGAATGCACTGTATCGGGTGATGCGCTTGGACTCGATCGAGGAACTGGGGTCGCATATCGTGGTAGAGGGAGGGACCTTTCAGAATGATGCTGTTCTGCGTGCCTTTGAGACACTGGTCGGTCATCCGGTCGTTCGTCCGAATGGTTCCGGCATCATGGGGGCTTATGGGATGGCGCTCTTGACGAAGAAAAGGATGCCGGAGGCTGCACGGTCGAAGATGCTTTCTGCGGATGAAATACGAAAACTGAGTGTCAGAGAGGAGTCAAGCCGGTGCCCGGGGTGCGGGAATCACTGTCTCTTGCAGAAAAAAACCTTTTCTAATGGACATTGCTTTATTGTAGGAAATCGATGCTCTTATGGTGAACGGCTACTGGCGAAAGAGCATTTTGTTTCTCGGAAGGTGCCAAATCTCTATGAGTGGGAAAAGAACCAGTTGCTGCAGTCATCGAAGGTAAACCCGTCAGCTGAAAAAACAATGGGTATTCCGGCGGTGCTGGGGCGATGGGAAGATATGATTTACTGGAAGGTCTTTTGGCAGACGCTTGGGTATCGCGTCATTCTCTCTGCTTTTGATGCAGCATCACTTGGAAAGAGTACCGTGACCATGCCGCATGGGATTTACTGCTATCCCTGCAGGCTGGCCCACGGACATCTGATGTACTTTTTGGAACAATGCAAGCCCGATGGTATCTGGATGCCTGTGATAAGCGGGGGAAAAGAAGAGCCGGATATTGATGAAGCGACACATGCAGCCTATGGGGATGTATTGGCAGAGCAGATGAAGGAGCAGATTTCTGCAGCCGGTATTCCATTCTATCACCCGCAGATCTCTTTTTGTGACCATCAGTCGTTGCTTGCTTTCATGAGGGAGAATCTTCCGCAGGTGACACCGTATGCTTTGAGGCACGCCACGACGGCAGCAGAGAAGGCTCAGCGGGGCTATAAGGCGCGTTTGGGAAAGAAAACAAGGGATGTCCTGGAATGGATCGAAAGGGAAAAGAAAAACGCCCTGGTACTGGTCGGACGAAGCTATCAGCTGGATCCCGAGATCAATAAGGGTATACCCGCTGTCATGGCAGGACTGGGTATCCCTGTGTTGTCTGCAGAGGGATTGTACTTACTGCAGAATGAGGGACATGATACGCCTACTTTCCGGGAGAAAGCTTTATTTACTGCGGAAATGGTCTGTACAAATCCTTATCTGCATTTTGTACAGCTGCAGTCGACCAGTTGCGGCTGGGATATGACGACGATAGATGCTGTACAGAAGAGGCTGGAACGGGCAGGGAAGCGCTATACTATGATCTCACTGGATCAGGGGGTCAGTACGGGAGCGTTACAGATACGCATCCGATCATTGATGGCAGAAATTCAGGAAAAGCAGAATCGTTTTTACTAATAAAACGAAAAGGTATGGATCTGATCTTCCTGTGAATGAGAATGTTTTTTGTGTATAATAAATTTGCAACTTTTTTATAAAGATCAAGAAGAGGGGTAAGATGCAGAAACTGTTTAGAGAAATCGGATTTGCCTGTCTTTTGCTTGTGCTCGCTTTGCTGCTCGTATTCTCCCTGTTTTGGGCACTCAGTATCGGGACAGTGAAGCTGCCGATTCGTGAAATTTACGAGACGGTACTCGCGCAGTTTACCAGTGGAGAGCCCATCACGGCGCCAGGACAGGGGCCTGTCCATGATATCGTCTGGCTGCTTCGTCTGCCGCGCGTGATCCTGGCGTCCCTTGTTGGCTGCGGGCTGGCAGTGTGCGGGGTCATCATGCAGGCGATCGTGAAGAATCCATTGGCGGACCCCTATATATTAGGCATTTCTTCCGGAGCATCACTGGGAGCGACGTCGGCGATTCTCTTGGGCCGAATTTTGTGGGGATTGCGGCATTTATCGGCGCCTTTGCGATTTCACTGGCGGTGCTTTTCATATCGAATCTGGGCGGACGCTCAAATTCTATGAAGCTGCTTCTTGCCGGCATGGCACTTTCGGCGGTGTGCGGGGCGTTTTCCAGCTTTATTGTATATTTTGCGAATAATAAAGAAGGCATGCAGACTATCGCGTACTGGATGATGGGGAGTCTTGCGGGAGCCAAGTGGGGAGAGCTTGCGATCATTGCACCGATCATCATGGCTTCGGTTATTTTTTTCTGGACACAGAGCCGCGTGCTGAATCTGATGCTTCTTGGGGATGAATCGGCCATTACCATGGGGACAGACCTTCATGCCTATCGCCAGTGGTATCTTTTGATCTCCTCACTCATTGTCGGCTTTGCGGTATACGCGGCGGGCATGATCGGCTTTGTGGGACTCATCATCCCTCATGTCATTCGTATGTTCACGGGGCCGGATCATAAGCGGCTGATCCCCGTATCGGCGCTGACGGGGGCGATTTTCCTCGTCATCTGCGATGGCTTGTGCCGCATCATCATCCCGCATACCGAGCTTCCTATCGGTATCCTGATTTCTATGATCGGCGCGCCGAGCTTTATCTATCTGATGATCAAGAAGACGTATGGCTTTGGAGGGAATGACTGATGGAAATACTGGCAGAGGCGGTGAAATATTTCATCGGCAAAAAGGAGATCCTAAAGGGTATCGACCTGCACCTTTCGCCGAAAGAATTCCTGGGAATCATCGGACCAAATGGCAGCGGGAAAAGTACTTTTCTGAAGTGCGTCTATCGCGTGCAGAAACCGACCGAGGGGAAGATCCTCTTTGACGGAAAAGCGCTGGATGAGCTGTCGTATCGGCAGTCGGCGCTGATGCTTGCGGTCGTGGCGCAGCACAATTACTACAATTTTGATTTCTCCGTGCTCGATGTCGTCCTCATGGGGCGTTCGCCGCATAAGAAGATGATGGAGCGGGATAACGAAGAGGACTACCGATTGGCGCACGAGGCGCTGGATATCGTGGGGCTCCATGGCTTCGAAGAAAGAAATTTCTCGACGCTCTCCGGCGGCGAGCAGCAGCGCGTCATCTTGGCGCGTGCGCTGACGCAGGGATCAGAGTGCCTCGTACTGGATGAACCGACGAATCATCTCGATATCAAGTACCAGCTCCAGATCATGGATATCGTGAAGAGCCTCGGTCATACCGTGGTTGCGGCTGTGCATGACCTGAATATCGCAGCGATGTATTGTGATAGACTGATCGCGATACAGGGTGGGAAGGTGGTCGGCGCGGGAACGCCGAAGGCGCTTCTGACACCGGATTTCATCAAAAAGCTCTATGGTGTGGACTGTGAGATCCATTATGGGGAGGATGAAAGGATGAATATCGTCTATATCCCGCAGCATTGGAAGAAGTAAAGAATGCGTGCGATGATGATTCAAGCTGCAATCAAAAAAGCAGGACGTCAGTGACGTGCCTGCTTTTTTGATTTGTGATGCTATTCTGGTGTAAAGCAGCTTTACTTTTAAGAGTTAATTCGAATCATGGTGGTCATGATCCATCGACTTTGCCCTGTCATCCAATATTGACTGAGGGGAAATACCATGAAGTGATCATCGGCTTTCATATGATTCCGTTCGATAAAATCAAGCAGAGTACGTTTCGTTTCTGTATCAATGACACCATAATGACCATATCCATGGACTTTGAGATAGATGCCCGGCTTCATGGTGTATACGGCTTGCTCTTTTATACCAGGTATGTGCGGGATGTAATGTGTCAAGAAGGAATAGGTTGTGACGGGCTGTTTCTCGTGCAGGGACGACGATGGTAAAATGAAGCCGAGAATGCTGTCTCGAAAGCAGTTCTCGTCTTGCAGATAGGGACGGAGAGCCGCAGCCATATGTGAGACGCGATCCTTTACTGGTGCAGACATATCTATATCCCAGCGATAATATCGACGTTCTTTCTCCAGCTCGGTGATAAATATCCGGTTCAAAATGAGATGGGGCTGACGTTCCATAGACTGGATGCGTTTTTCGAGGATCTGGCTTTTCTTTTGCAGCTGCTTCATTTGCTCCTGGTACTCGGATAGCTTCCGCTTATAGATACTAAGAAGAAATTCGTCGTTTCCATGCTGCAAGTATTGATAGATTTCTTCCAGCGGGATGTCCATTTTTCTCAGAGTGATGAGTATCTTTAGCTGGAAATACTTGGAGAGCAGATAATACCGATAGCCGTTGCTTCCGGTCGCGGTAGCGGTGAAGAAGTTCTTTTTGTCATAGAAGATCAGAAGCTGCTTGGATAGACCGGTGAGCCGGGCCAATTCGCCTGTGGTAAAGTAAAATTCTTTATTTTCCATATTTTCCCCTTGACAATAAAGTCGTTGTACTTGCTAGATTAAATAAAGATAAATTTCACATGAATGATAGAAAGCAGAAAGTGAATACTTTTTATATTATATCATTCGATTTGCTGAGGAGGAAAGCGATGAAATTGAAAGGGAAAATCATCATCGGTGCGATGGTTTTGGCAGCGATCTCGGGGATGCAGAGTATGGCCGCGGAGAAAGAGGTATACCAGTTGGGGGAAGTGCTGGTTACGGCCAATAAATACAGTGTTCCGGATCTGGAAATTCCGGCGGCAACGGAAGTTATTTCAGGGCAGCAGATCGAAAATATGGGCGCCAAGAGTGTGATGGAAGTCATGAAGAATATTCCTGGCTTTGTTATTTCGGAGTCTCCGTTTGGCAATGGCAATCCGGGGATTCGCGGGATTTCTGGTCATATGAGCATTATGATCAACGGGATTCCTCTGAATCAGGACTACTATTTCCAAATGGGAACCTTGTCTGCGACCAGCATCGACAGGATCGAAGTGGTAAAAGGGGGTTCAGCTGTTTTATACGGCAGCAATGCGACGACGGGTGTTATCAATATCATCACGAAAAAAGATAGCGAAAACAAAATCGTAGTGGGTGCTGGTGATCATACCCAGAGAAATGTTTCCGGGTATGTAAATGCGAAAGGGCTGTCCGTGGCCTATGAGCACTATGGCATCAAAGATGCAGGGATTCTTTCGAAATCGCCATCCACACTGTATGATCAGACAAATATGTATCGGGATAGCGTCAACGTAAACTATACGCCTAATGAACATTGGAATTTCATGTACCTCTATAGCGACAGGCATTCTGATGTAGATACGCTGAACGCCAGAACGCTGGCTAAGACCGGCTCATATGACAGCAATACGCTGTATGATGTTTCTCAGATCACGTATACCAATAAGGATCTGCGTGTGACGACTTACTATCAGGACAGAGCTTGGAAATATATCTATAATGGCCGCGGCGGTAAAGACACGGGGCGCTCTTATGGCGTAGACGTAGTCAATAAATGGGATCTTGGCTGGACGGATTTCACAGCGGGCGGTATGTTCGAAAATGAACGCTTTAGAAATTTATCGGGGAATCATTGGATCGAGCGAGACAGAAATTATGGAGCCGTTTATTTCTTGACAGACACAGATTTGAACGAAAAAACAAAGTTTCTGTTTGGCGCGCGTGAAGTATTTACCGGCGATTCGGGGAATGCATTCTGCCCGTCCTTCCAGTTGCTGTACAAATTAAACAATACGTCTTCCGCTTACATCAATGTCAATAAATCTTTGAGAAAGCCGGATCTGTCAAAACGATATGGCAGCAATGCGACAACACTGCCAAATCCGGACTTGAAGTCTGAAAAAGCCTGGACATATGAAGCTGGCCTGAAGAAGCAGGTGGGCGAACATGGCATGTGGAAGTTTGATGTATATCACATGGAAATTTCAGACCGTATTTATTCTGATTATGTCGATGGAAGC
>OHZK01000449.1_pt1 | contig 19875 bp, 19 predicted proteins | sample 1580401 | NCBI WGS metagenome assembly OHZK01 (sample SAMEA3882530, study PRJEB24775) | human gut metagenome | biome: human-associated habitat; feature: intestine environment; material: feces | place: Netherlands | collected 2009/2010
CTTTTACTTTTTTGAAGGAGCGGTTAAAGGAAGAAACACTGTTAAATCCACATTCTATCCGGTTTTACGATTCCCACTCGGCCTTGTGGGCTTCTCACCGCGCCGGTATCTACCGTCAGCGTACCGAGAAAAACGTCCTAAAAGCTCAGCCTGTAAACTTCCATAGACTCACCAAAAGCTGATTTCATGTTAATTCCATTCCTCTGCCAACAGGAAATCACGGATGTTGCGGTGCTTGATCCCGTTTCTGCTCATGTCGAACTCATCCAGAGAGACAACATATTTCGGGTAGTTATCGCGGATATTGTCATACGCGCCGAACTCACGCTGAACAGTCTCATCGGATGCCAGCAGATAGGCAACCTGAACATACAGTTTTTCTCCACTCTTGTCACATACAAAGTCGATCTCCTTGTCTCCGGTTCTCCCGACTGTCACTTTGTAGTCCCGGCGCAGCAGCTCCAGAAACACGATGTTCTCCAAAATGAGGTTGATGTCACGCATATTGCCGCCGAAAACAGCCTCCCGGATGCCGTGGTCGGCAATGTAATACTTCTCATTGGAGGCAAGGATCTGCTTTCCCTGCAAGTCCTCACGCTTGACCTGATAGAACAAATATGCATCGCAGCAGTATTTGATGTAGTTCAGGATGGTCTCCGGTGCAACGGTTCGCTTCTCGTTTTTGAGGAACTTCGCCAGAGAAGTTGCGGAGAAGGTCGTACCTACATTTGCAATCACATAAGCGATGATGCGTTCCAGCAGGTCCACGTCACGGATCTTGTTCCGTTTCACAATGTCCTTGAGCTGGACAGAGTTGAACAGGTCATGAAGGTAGAGCTTGGAAGGAGCATCCTCGTAGCGGATGTTGGCAAGGTACGGCATACCGCCGGATAGTAGATACTTCTGAAAGCATTTCTGGATCGGCTCATCCGGTGCGATGGGACGGTACAGTTCCAGAAATTCCGCGAAGGAGAATGGGTAAATAACGAACTCCACAAAGCGTCCGCCGAGATAGGTGGAAAGCTCACCGGACAGAAGTTTTGCGTTTGAACCGGTGATATAGATGTCGCAGTCAAGGGATACACGGAGGGAATTGATACACTTCTCCCAGTCTTTTACCTCCTGAATCTCATCAAAAAACAGATAGACCTTGCCGTTGATCTCTGCGGCTCTCTTCGTAATCTCATCATGCAGTGACTTTGCGGTTTGCAGATGAGAGAAGTTCAAATTCTCAAAGTTGATAGAGATGAACTGAGCGGAGCTGATACCGGACTCCACAAGCTCCTCTTTTATAAGCTCCAGCATGACTGATTTACCGCACCGGCGAATACCGGTCATGACCTTTATCAGCTCCGTTCCGATAAACGGACGGATGCGCTTCATATACATTTCACGTTTAATCACGATCATAAACCTCCTTGCCTGTGGTTGAACCTAGTGTAACACATTTACGTCTGAAACTCAAAGACATATTCATGAAAATATAAGATATAACTGATAAAATCTATATTTCTGCAAATTTCGACAGTTACGAACAAAAGTTTCTGAAGGGATTGCGCGATGAAATCCTCCGCTGCCCAGCGGAACCGGTAGAGCCGGAAGATAAGGGACCGGCTGCCCCTGCTGGCGTAGATCCTGAGCTTCTGGCAAAGATCCTCAGCAAATCCGGAGATGGCAGCCCTGCTGACGAGTCTGTGAAGATGTAAGGTAAAAATAAGATCTGTTGACTTTGGGAAGAATCCTAAGGGTGACAGATCTTTTTTTATGTTTTATTCTGCTTAGGATATACTAACCATAGCACTCGAAATAACATTGACAGATTTTGAAGATTGTTAGCAATATTAAATTCTGGTCTGTCACACTGCACTGGTACACGAACCAGAAACTCCTTGACAAGAACCTCTATTTCCTGCTATATTTGGTATATAGACCAGATGAAGAAACAAAGATAGTCACATAGAATAAGGACGGGGACAATTGGCAACAAGTTTAAGCGAACCAACAAAGAAACGCATCCTGCAGGTATGCGTAAAACTCTTCCTGGAGCAGGGGTACAAAAAGACAACTATGGCGGAAATCATCGAGAAGTCCAGCGTGTCCAGCAGCAGCTTTCAGAACATTTTCCGTGCAAAGGACGGCGTACTGACAGAGCTTGTGCAGTTCATGTTTGAGAATCAGTTTTCGATGGCAAGAAGTGCAGCGAGCACAATGCTCCCTCCGGTTTATGTTTATGCAGTGGAAACAGCGATCCAGATGACGCTTACAGAGCTGAATGAAAACCTGCGGGAAATTTATATTGAAGCCTATACCCAGAAGGAAGCCTGTGAGTATATTCAGCGCGAAACAGCCAAAGAGCTGTATCAGATTTTCGGATCCTATCAGCCGGAGTTGACAGAGCGTGACTTTTACGAGCTGGAGATCGGATCTGCAGGCATCATGCGAGGTTACATGGCGCATCCGTGTGATGCAGAGCTGACATTGGAGAAGAAGCTTCGCTTATTTTTCACGATGAGCCTTCGGGCCTATAACGTTCCAGAGGAAGAAATCGGGCGGGTGATTCGATTCGTGGAGGGACTCGATATCCGCGCGATCTCTGAGCAGGTGATGCAGAAGCTGTTCAAAGCACTTGCCATGCACTATGAATTTTCATTGCAGGGGATAATGTAAAAATGAAAAAGGAAAAGAGGGAGGAAACCCAATGAAGAGAAAAAAGCTGACAGCAAGTATGATCGCACTGGTCATGAGCGTAAGCCTGCCCATGACAACCTATGCCGCCAACTGGTATCTGGAAAATGGCAGCGTTACGGTAAACGCAGACAATTCCGGACAGACGGTAACGCAGGGCAGCGGCTCTGCCGTGCCGGATGAGGCTCCTGTGATTACGCAGCGGGAGAGCTCTGTAGAGACAGGAAACACAATTGCGATATCCACGTCTGATAATGCAGCTGCAAATGTGACCATTAAGGATATCAATATTAAAAGCAGCAAGGATGCGATTGATGTGAAGGGAAGTTCCAGTGCCAACATTACACTGGAGGGAGACAACAAGATCTTCTCTGAAACCGGCTCTGCACTGCATGTTTCGGATGGCAATGTCACCATAAACGGAAGCGGTTCTCTGAAGGCCGAGATTCAGGATGAGCCTTTTGGCTATAACCATAATGCCAAAATCGGCAGCCATGAGAAGGAGGACATGTCCGGCAGCATCCATATTACAGGAGATGCAACCGTAAAAACAGATGACAATATAGCACCGAACTGCGGCGGAGACGGAGCAGGCATTGGCTCCGGCGAAGATGGGGAAATGTCCGGAAACATTGTCATTGACGGAAATGCGCAGGTTGAAGTATCCAGCAATGACCAGGGTGCGGGCATTGGCTCCGGCGATGATGGGAACCTAAGCGGTAACATTATGATTGGCGGGAATGCACAGGTTTCGGCAACCGGTGCTGAAGGCAGCGCGGGCATCGGCACCGGAGATGACGGCAATTTCACAGGCAGCATTACCATGGATGGAAACGCAAAGGTTACTGCCAAAGCAGGCGGAGATCACAGTGGTTCTGACGGCTCCGGTATCGGTGCTGGAGATGATGGGGATTTTACCGGGACAGTTACCATAGGCGGAAATGCTGCTGTGATTGCTGCAGGCTCGGATGAAGGCTGCGGAATTGGCGCTTCAGATGGTGAGAATATGAACGGCATCATCATCATTCGGGATCATGCAAAGGTCACTGCCTACGGCGGAGATCAGGGCGCAGCCATCGGTTCAGAGGATGAATGGGATATGACAGGAAAGATTATCATTGTCGGCAACGCCATTGTGAACACCGGAATGGTAGATGATGCAGGAAATGTTCTTTCGAACCGTATCGGCTATATTGGTGACGGGCAAGACTCCAACCATAATAGCAGTAAGGGACATTATATCATTGGACCGGACGTAACGATCAACAGCCTGAGCGGAAGTGACACAGAAGCACTGAAGCAGTACGTCAATATGCACCTGGACAGCGAAGGAAACCCGACAAACCTGACGGAGCTGGATATCAGGGTGGAAAATGGAATTTTTAAGGCAGAAGCAACCGGTGCGGGCAGCGTAGAAAAGATTCTCTACAATGGCAGCGAAACTGTACCTGTTGTTCCCGGAAGCTATCCGGTAACCTGCATAATCAAGATTGACGGAAGCGAAATGGAACTTCCGATCGGAACACTGGTAATACCGGAGCCGGCATCTCCCGGTGAAACCGGAGCACCTGTGGAATACAGAATGCAGACATCTGCATCAGAGCCGGTACAGGGAAATGGAAAAAGCACAGGATACAAGGCTCCTGTACAAGGACATTTTTATCAGGTAGTAGGTCAGGACGGAAAAAACATGATTTTTGCTACTGCGCAGAAGAAAGACGTGCTGGCAATTGCAACGGATTCCGATTTTGCCATGCTGACGGGAAAAATGGAAGACATCGAAGCGCTCAGGAAACAGGGCGTGAGAAGGATTATCTTCGCTACAAAGAGAGCAACCTCGACATTCCTTCTTTCGGAGCTTCTTGAAAAGAGAGCATACGGAGAAATCTGGAGCCTCATCCACGATGGAGAGAACGTTGCGTTTACTGCAGTCGAAAAGAAGATGGATATAAGCAGCATCCTTACCCGGTTACAAACGAAATAAAAACTGATATAATAGGTACTGGTATTTGGAAACAGACATGACAGAAACAGGAAAGAGGCCATGATTGGAATGTGTGGAGATCATGCTTTGCAGACTTTGCACAGATGATTTTCCGGTAAATTTTATAGAAGGATATCAGAGGGAACCCGGCAGTGGTCAGACAGCAGTCCTGACGCTGCCGGGTTGCTGTCTGAACAGTAACCATTTAGAGAAATTTCAGAAATTTATTTTCTGAAATAGATAACTCGTTTTAACTCGTAAATATGAATTAGAAAAAATTTTTAACTCGACAAATCGTTAATGAAAGCCGCTTGATGACTAAGCGGCTTTTCTAATACGTCATTGGATATTTCAGGTAATTACTGTATAATTGATATAAATAGTGATTTGTATATGGTTTCAATGTCTGATGGGCTACGTGTAGATTCTTTTTATGAAGACCAGCTCGAAAGAGCATGGTAGAATGGTTTGAAAAAATGCAGATATTAGTAGATGCTGATGCTTGCACAGTCATTTGAAAAACTTATATTGATGGCGAAGGAAAGATGATATGAATATACAGATATTCGGGACAAAGAAATGTAGTGATACAAGAAAAGCAGAGCGTTTTTTCAAAGAGCGTGGCATAAAGTATCAGTTCATTGATATGAAGGAAAAGGGCATGAGCAAAGGGGAATTCAATTCCGTAGCTCAGGCAAATGGTGGATTGGATAACATGGTCAACTGGGATGGCAAGGACAAGGATTTGCTTGCCCTTATAAAGTATATTGCTGCTGATGATAAGCTTGAAAAGGTTCTTGAAAATCCCCAGGTGATTAAGACACCAGTGGTTAGAAATAGTAAGCAATCAACCCTGGGTTATCTGCCGGATGTTTGGAAAAACTGGAATTAGAGGACAAGAATATGGTAAAAAAAATTATGCGGGATCCATTGTTTTTCGCTCAGAAATCTACAGATGCAACGGAGGCAGACCGACAGGTGATTACAGATCTGCTTGATACATTAAGGGCAAATCTGGATCATTGCGTTGGCATGGCAGCCAATATGATCGGTGTAAAGAAAAATATCATTGTGGTGGCAGCAGGTCCATTTCAATTTGCTATGGTAAATCCGGTTATTACAAAGAAGACCGGAGCATTTCAGACAGAAGAAGGATGCCTATCTCTGGAAGGGGTGCGTCCGTGTACAAGATATAAAGAAATTGAAGTGGATTTTTTGGATGCAGATTTCAAGAAGCAGCATGGCAAATATTCCGGTTGGACTGCACAGATCATCCAACACGAAATAGATCATTGTAATGGAGTTGTAATATGAAACCTAAGTCGCCTAAGAGCCTGGAACTATATGACATTATGATAAAACGGGGATATCCAGCGGAGTTTTGCGATCAAATAACGAAAAATCTTAACACCGACTGGACAGCCGGACGGATGATAGGTTATTTGTCCCATTACAAAAAGCTGCCGCTTGAGGAAATTGCAGATGAAATGCTTGCAATACTAAGTGACCGCAACAGAATTATGCAGAAACATGAAATGGAAGAAATCAATGCCAGATGGAATGAATATTTGAATGGATAGAGGATAAGGAGTAATACATGGACGGATATAAACCACCTTTTACAATTACAAACAGTATATTATCTCATGTGGCATCTGTATCTGAAAAAGTCGGGCGTATTACTGTAATGAGTAATATGGAAAACAAACCTCATCTAAGGAAAAATAACCGGATCAAATCCATTCATTCGTCTTTAAAGATCGAGGCAAATTCTCTTTCGCTAAGCCAGGTGCGTGATGTTATTAACGGGAAATTGGTTTTTGGAGAGGCAAAAGAAATACAGGAAGTAAAGAATGCATATAATGCCTATGAAAAAATAGCTGAAATAGATCCTTACAGCATAGAAGAATTAAAGAAATTTCATGGTATTATGACAAAATACATCGTAGAGGAATCCGGTGATTTCCGCAGTGGTGAAGAAGGTGTATTTAATGGTGAAGAGTGCATATTCATGGCTCCACCGGCACGCTTTGTTCCACAATTGATGAATGAATTATTTGGCTGGATGAAGAAAGAGAAAGATCAGATGCATCCGCTGATTTTGGGCAGCGTATTTCATTATGAATTCGTATTTATTCATCCTTTTACAGATGGCAATGGCAGGATGGCAAGGCTGTGGCATACAGCTATATTGGCTAAATGGAATCCTATTTTTGAATATATTCCGATAGAAAGCCAAATTGAAAAATTCCAGGATGATTATTATGATGCGATTGCAAAATGCCATGTAGAGGGAGAATCTACGGTATTTATTGAATTCATGCTGACTCAAATAGATAATACTTTAGCGGAACTTTTGAATCAGATGACAGATAGCGCCACGGATGACGCTATTCTTGACGCTGATGGCGCTAATCATGGTGCTGATCATATGGAAGGCAGATTGTTATCAGGCTTGAAACAGAATCCGTATATTACACAGACAGATTTAGCTAAAGAATTATCGTTGTCAAGGAGAACTGTCCAGAGAATCATGAAAGAACTGATGAATGACGGCAAGATAAAGAGAGTTGGTTCAACCAGAACAGGTCATTGGGAAATAAATGATTGATGCAGAGGCATACTTTCGAGAAATGGAGAATATCAGTTATCATGTAGCAGCTGGACATATTGATGAAGATTTGCTTCGAAGAATTCTTGCTGCAATACTAACCTGTACGTATGATTCTGATGAAGAACTCAAATTGGACATTTTTAATGCAATATCTGTGGACGATGTTTTTTATTGAGTGGAGTTGTAATATGAAACCTAAGTCACCTAAGAGCCTGGAACTATATGACATTATGATAAAACGGGGATACCCGGCGGAGTTTTGTGACCAAATAACGAAAAATCTTAATACCGACTGGACAGCCGGACGGATGATAGGTTATTTGTCCCATTACAAAAAGCTGCCGCTTGAGGAAATTGCAGATGAAATGCTTGCAATACTAAGTGACCGCAACAGAATTATGCAGAAACATGAAATGGAAGAAACCAATGCCAGGTGGAATGAATTTTTGAATAGCAAAAGAATATAGGAATATTTACATAGCCGGAGCTGCCTGATTATCGGTTCCGGCTATTTTTCTGCCCTTCTCCGGCTGCAGGTGTACATGCGGATTTGGAAAGGGCCTTTTCTATCCGCAATTTTCATTACAAATGGCCCGGTCATCTGTAAATAAAAAAGATTATGTTCTTGTATTAGAATGCTATTTCAGGTATAATAATCCGAGTATAAGTCTGCAAAAGGGGCAGACGTTTCTACCAACCGCCAAACTGGTTGACTACATTTTACGTAGTCAACCTTTTTTTATGAAAGAATATTTTATGGGAGGAAACATAATGTATGATGTTGTAATTGTAGGTGCAGGACCGGGAGGAATATTTACTGCATACGAATTATTAGAGAAAAGACCGGATTTAAGTATTGCTGTTTTTGAAATGGGAAATGAATTAACAAAACGCCATTGTCCGATTGATGGTGACAAAGTGAAATCTTGTATTCATTGTAAAAACTGTTCTATCATGAGTGGTTTTGGAGGCGCAGGTGCATTTTCTGATGGTAAATATAATATCACCAATGATTTTGGTGGGACGCTATACGAGTATATTGGTAAAAAATCTGCATTGGAATTAATGGAATATGTAGACAAGATCAATCTTGCATTTGGTGGAGAAGGAACAAAACTGTATTCTACTGCAGGATCAAGTCTGAAGACACGCTGCATGCAAAATGGTTTACATTTATTGGATGCTTCTGTTCGTCATTTGGGAACAGATATTAACTATATTGTGTTGGAACATTTATATGATCATCTGAAAGAAAAGATTGATTTTCATTTCAATTGTTTCATTGATAAAGTAGAAAAACTGGATAACGGATATCGAATTTATCATGAAGATTCCTATTATGATGGTAAAGAATGCGTTATTTCCGCAGGGCGCAGTGGAAGTAAATGGATGGAAAATGTCTGTCAGGATTTGGGCATTAATACGAATTCGAATCGTGTGGATATCGGAGTTCGAGTGGAACTTCCGGCAGGAATCTTTGCACATCTGACGGATGAATTATATGAAAGCAAGATTGTGTACAGAACCTCAAAGTATGAAGATTTGGTGCGTACCTTCTGTATGAATCCAAAAGGAGAAGTCGTAAACGAAAATACAAATGGCATTGTTACTGTTAACGGCCACAGCTATGAGGATCCGGCAAAGCAGACAAATAATACAAACTTTGCGTTACTTGTTGCAAAGCATTTTTCAGAGCCTTTCAAAGATTCTAATGGATATGGAGAAAGTATTGCTCGATTAAGCAATATGCTGGGTGGCGGCGTGATTGTCCAGCGTTTTGGGGATTTGATCAGAGGCCGGAGAAGTACAGAAGAAAGAATCAGCGAATCCTTTACCGTTCCGACTTTAAACGCAGCGGCAGGTGATCTGAGTCTTGTCCTTCCGAAACGTTTATTAGACGGTATTATTGAAATGATCTATGCTCTGGACAAAATCGCACCGGGAACTGCCAGTGATGATACCTTACTGTATGGTGTAGAGGTAAAATTCTACAATATGGAAGTGGAGCTGGACCACAACCTGATGACTCGCCATGAAGGACTTTATATTATTGGTGATGGCAGCGGTATTACTCATTCTCTGTCCCACGCTTCAGCAAGTGGAGTATATGTTGCGAGACAAATTATTTCAAAAATGTAGAGGTGACTGGGACGGAGCAATAAAAATTTATGGAAAAATGAGATTAAAAAGGCAGTGATTTCCTGTATTTAGGGCTAGTCACAGCGTCAGCGGCTTGGTACTATAGGGATAATACAATATTTTTCGGTAGTTGCACCTTTGTTTTATTTCATTTCAATGCAAAAGGAGAAGCTGCTATGCAGAAAAACACAGAACATATCCCGAACCGAGACGATGTTAGTACGGCGATTTTGCAGCATTTGGACGGCCTCCGTGGAATTGATACCCATTGTCAACATTTACCGGATGACCAGTTTCAGAACATGGGGGTGAAATTCTTATACGATCACAGCTATTGCAACTGGATGGATGATCTCCTGGGACTTCTGCATAGCTATTCCAATGTCTATGCAGATCTCTGCTGGCTGCCCCTTATCAGCACATCGGCAGCGAAACGATTCCTGCGGGAAGCACTGGAGATCGGTGGAAGCAATCGTATCCTCTGGGGCTGTGACACATGGACCTCTGAGGAAAGTTACGGTGCTGTTTTGGCATTCCGTCGGGTGGTGTCGGAAGTGCTCTCAGAGATGTGTCAGGAAGGCTACCTCAGCTGTGAAGAGGCCTGCTATACGGCTGGACAGATCTGGCGCGGCAATGCGCTCAAGCTATTTGGCTTTGAAGACTGATGCAGGCAAGAGCAATCAGTTTGGCTGAATATCCTCATTTGTAAAATCAATATTGGTTCAGAGTTGGCGGAACCTGAGAAAACCGATGGTGTAGACTGATAACAGTCAAAGCCATCGGTTTTCTTTATCCAAATATCGTGGAGCAGATGCTGCTGTGAAAAAGAATACACAATGTTGTGGTAACAAAAATAGAAATCGGATTTCAGGGAAGTTATTTATGACAATTTATTATAGGTAAGGTATAATAAAGAACAAGAGATTCTTTTTAATAGGCATTTAGAAATTTGAAATAAGAGGAAGAATTAGATCGGTGAATGCGAATGTGATCAATGAATTGAAAAGCGGCCTGAGCGCCGCTTATATAAATGGTTCCTCTGCGGCAAATCTGGCGTATAAGCCGGCATTTGTATCGAATAATCCGGAAGAGGGGAAGAAGGTTATTTCATCCGTGGAGGATGAGCTGTTGCGCTGCGAAGAATTTCAGATCAGCGTTGCATTTATCACGATGGGCGGTGTGACACCACTCCTGCAGACATTAAAAGAGCTTGAAGAAAAGGGCGTTAAGGGGCAGATCCTTACGACAAATTACCTGAATTTCAGCGAACCGAGAGCACTTGAAAAACTCAATGGATTAAAGAATATTACATTGAAGATGTACGATGTGGAAGCAGCAGGAAATGGGTTTCATACGAAAGGATATATTTTCAAAAAAGAAGAAATTTACCGGATCATCATCGGAAGCTCCAATATGACAAGTGCGGCGCTGACGGTAAATAAAGAATGGAATACAAAACTGATTTCTACAGAAAGCGGAGAGATTACAGAAGAAATTGTAGACGAGTTTCAGAATCTTTGGAACAGTGAGTATGCTTTACCCTATGATGATTTTTATGAAGTTTACAAAGAACGTTATAATATCGTAAAACACCAGAGAGAAATTGCCAAAAGCGAAGAAATCCTGTCGCTGGAGAAATATTCAATCTGCTGACCAGTGATGAGCGAGTAAGGCATATCATTGAGCAGTCAGAGTATTACGGATATAGCGGTGAGCGTGTAAAAGGGCTTATTTTTTGCAGTCGTGTAAAAGAGTGTGAAGAATTGTCGAGAAAGTTTAATGCACGCGGATATCGCACAGTTGCTCTTAGCGGTAATGACAGTGAAGAAAAACGGCAGGAAGCATTTGAAAGACTGGCAATGGAGGAAACGGATGCAACGCAAGAGATGCAGCCTTTGGATTATATTTTTTCACGAGATATATTAAATGAAGGCGTGGATATTGTTGAGGTGAATCAGGTTATTATGCTTAGGCCGACCCAGTCTCCGATTGTATTCATTCAGCAGCTGGGACGAGGACTTAGAAAGGCGCCTGGAAAAGAATACGTTGTTATTTTGGATTTTATCGGAAATTACAATAATAACTTTATGATTCCAGTGGCTTTATCAGGAGACCGTACTTATAATGCGGATGTAATCCGCAAATATGTAATCAGTGGAAATAGTACAATACCCGGTGCATCGACGGTTCATTTTGACGAGATTTCCAAGAATAAGATATTTAAGTCTATCGACAAGATCAAAGGGCTGAAAACACTGATCAAAGAAAGCTATGTTTCTTTGAAGAATCGGTTAGGACGGGTTCCGCTTCTGTATGATTTCTATGAAAATCAGGAAATTGACCCACTGGTAATTATCAGAGAATATAAAACATATGATGCCTTTATGGTGGCGATGGAACAGGATAAATACAAGAATGTGCTAAACGAACAGGAGAAATTAACGCTGGAGTATTTGTCCAAAACAGTTCTTTCCGGAGTGCGTCCTGATGAGCTTGTAATATTAAGTCAATTGCTCCATAGAGATCATATCGCGGTGGCAGATTTTATAAAAGAGTATCAAAATACCTATGGAATTGAAATCAGCACATCCCGGGTAAAGGAAGCAGTCCAGGTGCTGCAGGGACATTTTGTAAGTAAAGAAGCAGAATATCAGAAATATTGTCAGATTGATATTCTGGAAAACGATCCGGCAGGAATGATCAAAAGACTGCAAAGCTATACGGAGAGACTTACACATATTCCCTTCTACACACAGGTAGAAGATATTGTAAAAGTCGGCATTGCCAGATATAAGGAAAAATATTTACCGGGGATAAAATCGGAGGATCCATTTGTATTATACGAAAAGTATTCCAGAAGAGATGTAAGCCTTCTTATGAATTGTGGTAAGGATTTATCTTCTATTATGTATGGTATGAAACGAATTGAAAATGATGTTTTTATTTTTATTACCTATCACAAAGAAGAAAGTCAGGATGAAAAAAACTATGTCGATGGAAAACCGGATTATGCAGATGCCTTTGAAGATAATCTGATTTTTAAATGGGATTCTCAGATTGGGAAAGGTCTGGACAGTTCCTATATGAAGGATGTACTTGGAGCAGATAGAAAGCATTTATTTGTAAAAAAATCAGATGCGGAGACCAGCTTCTACTATATGGGACAATTTGATGTATTAGAAGCCAGAAATGCCCAAAAGGAAGATAATCGTGGCCGCATGCAGCCAATTACGAAGGTCACTATGAAAATGCATCATGCAGTGCGTGAGGATTTATTAAGATATTTACAGTCACATATTACGGCATAATGGTTGGAGGAATAAAAGACATGAAAACAATCAAAGTAGTTGCAGCGGTTATTTGCGACAACATAAAGGAGAAGAATAAAATATTTGCGACGGCACGGGGTTACGGGGAATTAAAAGGGGGATGGGAATTTCCGGGTGGAAAAGTAGAACCGGGAGAAACACCGCAGCAGGCTCTTGTAAGAGAAATTATGGAAGAGCTGGATACAGAAATTAAGGTTGGTGAATGGATCGATACAATCGAATTTGATTATCCGACCTTTCATCTTTCAATGGATTGTTTTTGGGCGGAGGTTACAAAGGGCCATCTTGAGTTAAAAGAGGCAGAGGCGGCAAAATGGCTCACAAAGGATCAGTTAGACAGTGTTGCCTGGTTACCGGCAGATATTACATTGATCGATAAAATTCAAGGGTATATGAAATAAGTCAGTGCAATTTGACTGGCGATAGATTCAAGGGGAAGAGAATTTTTCTAAAAAATCCAGTAATTACTGATTGATTGTGTATAGACAGTGTCATATAATAAATATACAAGAAAGAGAGGTGCTTTTATGGAAAGTATGGGAATTGTTCAAGCGAGAACACCAGAGAGCGTAAAAGAAAACGCGACAAACATTTTAGAAAAGCTTGGCCTTAATATGTCTACGTATATCAATATGGCACTGAATCAGTTGATTATACAGGAAGGAATTCCTTTTGCTGTTAAGCTGGCAAAGTCATCCTATACGGATGAAGAGAAAATAAAGGAAGTAGCCGCAACCTTAAGGATGGAAGGTCTAAAGCTGAGTGATAGTGATCTTAGTATGCTGCAGAAGATTAAAAGTGGTAACATGAGCATTGATGATGCGAGAACGAAAATATTAAGCGAGGTATAATATGCCGGATACAAAATATTGTTATCCTGATACAGATGTACTGATCAATAAGCTTGATATAAGGGATCTTGATAAGTTTCATATATTTGAACGGAAGTTGACAATGCTTAGATTGCTGGAACTGCTGGACAAACCAATAAATGGTAAATTTGATTTCAAGCATTTGCAGGCTATTCATGCTTATATTTTCCAGGATGTGTATGACTGGGCAGGAAAAGTAAGAACCGTAGACATTGCGAAAGGAAATATGTTTTGTAATGTCAGATTTATTTCAAGTCAGGCTGATGTGATTTTTTCCGGACTTAAGGAAGAGCATTATTTAGCAGGACTGGATGAGGATATGTTTATTAAGCGGCTTGCGTATTATTTTTCTGAAATAAATGCGCTGCATCCGTTTAGAGAAGGAAACGGACGCAGTCAGCGAGAATTTATTCGTTCTCTGGCATTGAAAAACGGATATTTAATCTATTTTGACAGAGTATCGGAAGAAGAAATGTTATTAGCCAGCCAGAAGTCTTTTCTGTGTGACTATGAGGATATGGAAAAGATTATAGCAAAATGTATCAAGAAAAAGTAAATATAGAACAGGGCATAAGGCCGACCGGTGAACTACTTACTGACCGGTCTTTTCTTATGCCAAAAACAACAAAATCCGACAAAAATGAACAGCCGGAAATCATGAAAGATCAGGAGGAATTTTATTATGGCATTTTTTCAGAGCGCAGTAGGAACTTTACAGACATTTGTGATCGCACTGGGAGCAGGTATTGGAATCTGGAGTTTAATCAAGGAAAGGGAGTGAATATTACGGTGCGGCGGGAATACTCAATGAATTAAAAAAAGCCATGGCAGAGTCACGATGATGATTCTGCCATGGCTTTTTTTCTTTCATAGGAAAATGCGTCCTATGAAAGAAAAACGCTCCGCAAGGATCGCACTGCGGCGGAATGGTAGAATGTCGCTTACGCGACCCGCCGCAGGCGGAGAATCCTGCAGAGCAGGATTCTTTTTTAAGAAAATTGTTCAGAAAAGAGAGCTTAGTTTTTCTCGCGAAGGAACAGATACCAGTACAGGAAGCCGACAACGATGACACCGCCGAAGATATTGCCGATGGTGGCAGGGATCAGATTGTTGAGGATAAAGGTTCCGATATTTAAGCCCTCTGCAGCGATGCCGTATGCAGATGCGGCCATCATACCTGCGGGAATGTAGAACATGTTTGCAACACAGTGCTCGAAGCCGCAGAGAACGAATGCGGAGATCGGAGGGTATACGGCGAGAATTTTGCCGGAAACGTGGGTTGCGCTCATGCCCATCCAGACAGCTACGCAGACCATAACGTTACACAGGATACCGCGGAAAAAGACCTCTGAAAAGCTCAGGGAAACCTTTGTGACAGCAGTATTTACCATGTTTTGTGCGAGCAGTCCGTCATACAGCCCGGGAATATGTCCGTATACGAACAGAACGGACACAAACAGGGAACCGATCAGGTTGCCGAGATAAACAAACAGGTAGTTTTTCATAAGTGCCTTAAAGGTGATCTTATGGTCGAGCAGGGAAATGACCATAAGGCAGTTACCGGTGAACAGCTCACTGCCGTTGCAGATAACCATCGCAAGTCCTGCCGGGAAAACGAGGGCGGATACGATCCGGGCTGCGGACGGATTGGTGATGTCTGCGGAAGCAACAGATGCTGCGGCACCTGCCAGTGCGATAAACATGCCGGCGAAGAAGCCAAGCAGCAGCATGTGCAGACCGGGAAGGTTGGCCTTGCGGACGCCGGCAATATCATAGTTTTTTGCAATTTGATCTGATGAAATCATGGGATTTGCAGTTCCTCCTTTTTGGAACCCACAGGTTCCTGTATTTTCTGCGTTCATTAATGGTAATATTGTAACATGCGCCCCGAAAAGCCGCAAGGAGACAGACTTTCTTGTATGGTAAAAAAAACATTTTTTCGTTACAGTTCACTCGTACCTTTTTGTAAGCAAAAATGAGCTGCGAAGCAGCGGAGAGCGTCAAAGACGCGATTCATGACAATAGAATGTTCGTGGAGCGTGCATTCTATTGTATTGCGAATGGCGCGGGGGAACTGCAACCATTTTTACAGCTTCCGAGCCGAAAGGCAGAATCATCCGTTCAGCTTTTTCCGGCGGATGCAGCGTTCTTCACGGTTTGCAAGCGCTTTGATTTTTCCTTCCAGCAAAATGGCGCGTCCTTTTTCATTTCTTGTATACACAACATCATAGGCTCCGATATACGGCTTCATGCATTTAGCGAAAAGCTGCGCGTCCTCCTTGCGCTTGGAAAAACATTCCGGAACGACATAAAATCCGTTCAGACCGCGGAAGCGTTTGGGACTTACCAGAAGGTAGCGCTGGTTATCGACCGCATCGAAAAAATCGTTGACACACTGCGCGAATAAGGCCTTATCGCGTCCGCTTCCTCCAGAAAGAAAAATAACATGATGATCAGAACCAGAAGTACCAGATACGACTTTGCAGTGCGGCTCTTCTAAAAGGTTTTGTGTCTCCAATGCTTTCAAAATGCCATTTCCGAATGCCTTGAGACGGCGCAGTGGGCTTCCGAGCGTGAAAAGCTTTGGAAAGGCTGCGAGCAGGACGCCGCCTGTATACAGAGCCATAAAAAATCCGATGACGCCGGAGACTGCGGAACGCGAAGCAAAACCGGTTCCCAGAGCGAAAATCAGGCCGACCAAAAGCAGGGCAGAGGTCAGAAGCAGCGTTCGGAGCGCATCCCAGAACAGAACAGAGGTCACATATTTATCCGGAATTTCATTGGTATTGACAACTTCCATTTTGTCGTACACGGCGAGAGAACGCATCCAGCGGTTTTTTAGCTCGCTGCGCTTTTGGGAAAGGGCGAGCATTTTCCGGTTCATGGAAGCTGAATTGCTTTTGGTAAAAGGAGGGCGGATGATGGAAAGGCGGTCGATGCCGTTTTCGATCGTATCTTCCGTATAATGCAGTCCGAGAAACTGCTCCATGCGCCGACAGAGCAGCGTGTAGTCCTCGCTGATTGTGTCCTCCGGGTTTTGCTGTACTTCTTTCCGGGGCTTTAGGCAGACGAGATGCCAGATATTGCTCGTTTTGTTCGGGTTTTCTTTCCAGACGCGGATGGCGCGGCCGCGCATCTGATTGCTGAGCATGAAGGAGCCGACAAAGCTTGCCAGAATCAGGGAATTGATGCAGGGAGAATCCCAGCCTTCGCCGAGCAGGGATTTCGTGCCGATCAGAACCTGCATTGCGCCCTGGGCAAAAATGGCAGTAACAGCTGCGGTGAGGGCGTGCGCGTCCCCCGTGGCGGTCACTTTTAAGTAGTCGTTTTCCGAAAGGCTGCCGATGGCGGAAAACGTGAGTTTGATTTTTGCGTCGGTCTGCTGCAGCAGCGCTTCTTTTGCCTCTGCCGGGATGATGACGACACTTCCACATAAAACGCCCAATCGGATTGCTTTGTGCTGCTTTTCGTTTTCCCTGCGGAGCATTTCAAAAAAGGGAAGAACGCCGAGGGACGCGATCGTCGCTTCGGGATTGCCGATTGCTTTTTCATATTCTTTTCGGATATAATCGGTCAGAATCAAAAGGCGCAGGGAGCTGCCCATCGAATCGTACTCCGAAAATACAATATCCCGGATGCTGTTGGCTTTGCCGAGGGAATTGGTCAGCAGCTTTTCGACTGCTGCACTTTTGGTCAGGATGACTTTTTTCTTTTCGATCAGACCCTGGGATTTTAGCTGGTCGATCAGCATTTCCCGGTAAACCTTATCACATAGATAGGAATCGGTGTCATCGTATAAAAAGCCCTGCAAAAGCCGTTCCATCCATTTTACGTCCATGGAGGGCAGTTTTTTTGCCCCGAGCAGCCGTTGCAGACGTGCAGGGAATGCTGTATTTTTGCTCTGCAGATAAATCAAAATTGCCTCGAGATATTCCGGGTCATCGAGAAGAAGGTCATCCGAAATCTGACCGTTTAAACCTTTGTGTGTTTCAATCACAGTGAGCAGCTGGGAATCCTGCATCAGGCTTTGCAGCATCTGACTGCTGCGCTCTTCAAAATTTTGAATTTCTTTTGTTTCCGCTGTGGTCGGATAATTGAAGTAGACATAATCCTGATGCGGGCAGAGACTTCCCTCTTTTACCAGCTCCGGAATCGTGATTTCCTCGTCGATATCTCCGCACATATTCATGTAGCGCGTCCACATCGCAGGCGTGGAATCATAGGGCGGGGTAGCGGTCAGGGAAATGGTTCTCAGGGAAGAAAGCTGCGATTGGAAGGCTTCGAGGGATTTCCACCATTCGCTGCGAAGATGATGGCATTCGTCGAGGCAAAGCAGTTCGATGTTGGCATTTTTCATGGTTCGAACTAAGTCAAAGTCAGAATAATCGACTTCTTCGCTGTCGGTCGGGGCGGTATCCTCGCCGGGCGTTTCCGTGCCGCAAAAACGGGTCATTGCACTGTGAAGCGCCTGATAGGTTGCGACCGTAATGGCCTTCGGCTGCTTCAGGCTCAGGGAGACGTAATTCTCCAGTGCATATCCGTCGCATAAAAAGGCTTCCTGAATCCTTGCTGCCCACTGTTCCCGAATCGTGATGGAGGGTGCCAAAATGAGCGTGTTCGCATTCAGGCGTTTGATCAGTTCGATGCCGAGGGTCGTTTTGCCGGAACCGGGCGCGGCGACGATGTGGATTTTGTCGTCGGACAGATAGCGGCTGACATTTTGCAGAACCCGCGCCTGGTAGCTGCGCCAGGTTCCGTGAAATTCCAAAATTCCTTCATAATTCATAAGCGGTTCTCCTTAAAGAATCAATTCATGAAGCTTTTCCAAAAAGGCATGGTTATTTTATTCTATCTTATGGTGCGTTTATCCTTCCTGTCAACTCATTTCCCAGCTTTACGAAACCGGGAAATGGCGCTATACTGACGGTAATACGACGCACGGTCACAGTATTATGTAAACTGAAGAAAAGGTGGAAACAGTATGGAACGACCACAGGCAGAATGGCTGATTGAGTTTTTGGAAAAAGCCGGAAAGTTAAAATCGGTGCCGCGGCATTGCATTACACCGGAAGGCGTGCGGGAAACGGTCGCGGGGCATTGCTGGAGAGTTTCTCTGATGGCGTGGCTGTTGAAAGAGGAATTGCCGGACGTCGATATGGAAAAGGTAATCCATATGTGTCTGCTGCACGATCTCGGAGAAGCGGTAACGGGCGATATCCCTGCATTTGAAAAAAAGGAACAGGATCGCAGCGTGGAGCGAAAAGCCGTGGACGGACTGCTTTCGATGCTTCCGGGCAAAACCGGTGAAGAGGCGAAAGTGCTTTTTACAGAGATGAATGCGCTTAAGACAGAGGAAGCGAAGGTTTACAAAGCGCTGGATAAGCTGGAAGCTGTGATCGCCCATAACGAAAGCGACATCAGCACTTGGTTGCCGCTGGAATATGAGCTGCAGCAGACCTATGCAGCGGAAAGCGTCAAGGGCTTTCCGATTTTGGAGGAAATCCAGAGGCTGGCAGTAGAAAAGACGCTGGAAAAAATCGCGGAAGAAAAAGCGGGGAGGAATCCGGATGATGGAAGAAGAGAAGAATAACGTAGAGAATTCTGCAGAACCCATAGGCGATCAGGCAGCTGATGCGCAGTCGTCAGCCGTGGTGCCGCTACAGCCTGACAAACCGCTTTCTGGCAAAGAACTGCGGCGTCAGAAAAAAGAAGCCGCCGCAGCGCAAAAGGCTGAAGCTGCCGCACAGAAAGCACGGGAAAAAGCCGAGGCAGAAGCGCAGAAGGCACGCCAGAAGGAGGAATCGCTCGCTGCGAAGCTGCAGCGCCGCCAGGAGAAAAAAGAATACCGGCAGGGCGTCCGCCAGGAACGCGGACAGGAAATAAGACTGCTCTGGCATATCGTGGAATTCATCATGCTTGTGACGTTTATTGTGCTTGCGATTGATCAGGTGGGATTGTACGGATTTTTGTTTGTATGGTTCTTTATCGCGCTTGCAGCGGCATCCATTGTGCTGCTGCTTGCAGGACTGATCCGCGCGTTTCGCAAAAAACGCGCCGGAATCATGATTTTGGTATCCCTGATCGGAATCATCGGATGTATCGCGTGGTTTATTTTTCTGGTTTCGTCAAAACTGATCTGAGCGTGCCAGAACGAAAATTAGGAGAGTCGCATGGCTCTCCTAAAATTTTATTCATGACAATAGAATGCTCGCAGAGCGTGCATTCTATTGTTTCATAGGAAAATGCGTCCTA
>OHZK01000474.1_pt1 | contig 19386 bp, 18 predicted proteins | sample 1580401 | NCBI WGS metagenome assembly OHZK01 (sample SAMEA3882530, study PRJEB24775) | human gut metagenome | biome: human-associated habitat; feature: intestine environment; material: feces | place: Netherlands | collected 2009/2010
AAGGTAAAAACCCGGGAGGAGATTTTGTATGGAAGCGGAAAAGGCAATGAAACGCTGTATGGATATGGCGATGCGGAATCAGCGGATTATCCCTGTGCAGGGAATGCAGAGCAGGGTCACAAGGGGCCGCTGTTCGGGCTTCGGCTGGCAATCTGCCTGATTTTGTTTGCAGGCGTCATCTATCTGGACAAAAATCAGATTGACTGGCAGGGTCAAAATGCAGCAGAGGTCATCAGCAGACAGCTGGAGGTGTCGGTGTTTGAAAAAACTGCCAAAAGCGCTGCAGCTTTGGAATTTTAAAGTGGACAAAAAAGTGTCAGAAAGAATAAAAAGTGCGATTGAGGACAACAAAGTGCTGATTTTATAATAGCTTCAGAAGGTAAGAAAAACAAAAGAGACAGGGGGAAAGCTTCTATGCGTTTGCTAAAAAACACCTGGAAAAACAGGGAATTGTGTCTGATGGCGCTGCCGGGGGTACTGATCATGATCCTGTTTTCCTACGTTCCGATGTACGGTCTGATTCTCGCATTTAAAAAATTCGACTTTACACTCGTGTTCAAAAGCCCGTGGTGCGGATTCGATAATTTCCGTTACATCTTTTTGGTGGGCAGTACATTCTGGCGGATCACACGCAATACGATCGGATACTATCTGATCTTTACTTTGACCGGGACGATCGGAAACGTCATGCTTGCAATCGGAATCAATGAGTTTGTCAGAAAAAGAGCGGGAAAGGTGATGCAGAGCTGCATGATCCTGCCAACCTTCATTTCTTATATCGCCGTTTCCTTTATCGTATATGCGGGACTAAAAGGCGATACCGGCTTAATCAACCGTCTGATTGTATCGATGGGCGGAAAATCCATCAACTTTTATATGGAAGCCGGGAAATGGCCGCTGATTCTGGTTTTAGTCAATCTGTGGAAAAACATCGGATACGGTTCGGTTTTATATTTGTCCGTGCTGACGGGAATCGATCAGGAAATGTATGAAGCGGCAGATTTGGACGGCGCAAATGGCAGACAGAAAATGTGGTATATTACATTGCCGATGTTGATTCCGATGGTGGTCGTGATGGTTTTGATGGGACTGGGAAATATCATGCATTCCGATACCGGCCTGTTCTATCAGGTGACAAAGAACTCGGGCGCGCTCTACAGTACGACGCAGGTGCTCGACAGTTATGTGTTTAATGCGGTCATGACGGCCAGCAACTACTCCACAACAGCGGCAACCACGCTGTACCAGTCTGTAATCGGATGTGTCATGATGGTTGCAACGAACCTGGTTGTGCGCAAAGTTGCACCGGAAAACGCTCTGTTCTGAAAAACATTCAGGAAAGGAATACGAAAGATAATGAAGAAAGTTGGATTAGGACAGTGGATACTTGGGCTGGTACTTTTTCTCTATACTATAATCTGTCTGCTCCCGGTTATTCTGGTAGTGATCGTATCGTTTTCCAGTGACGAGAGCATCAATAAAAATGGTTTCAGCTTCTTTCCGCAGCAATGGTCTTTAAAAGCGTGGGAATATGTCGGGTCGTTTGGAAGACAGCTGATCAATTCCTATGCGGTAACGATCCTGATTACAGTAGGAGGAACAGTTCTCGGGCTGGTGATCATGTCCATGTTTGCCTATACATTAAGCCGGAAAAATTTTGAACTGCGCGGTTTTTTATCTGTGATGATGCTGATTACAATGCTGTTTTCGGGTGGACTGCTTTCTTCCTACCTGGTCAACACGACGATGTATCATTTAAAAGATAACCTGCTTGTTCTGATTCTGCCGGGAACAATGAATGTTATGAACGTCATCATTTTACGGACTTACATCCAGTCGAATATCCCGGATGCGCTGATTGAATCGGCAAAGATTGACGGAGCAAGGGAAAGGACGATTTTCTGGAAGATTGCAGCGCCGATGATGAAACCGGCACTGGCATCGGTTGGATTTATGATGGCGGTCGGATACTGGAACGAATGGCAGGGCGCGATGATTTATATCACCTCCCCGTCCAAAACGCCGCTGCAGCTGTTGCTGGTGCGCATTGAAAACAATATCAATTTCCTGATGCAGAATGCGGGAAATGTGCCGACAGACGTTTATGCATCCATGTCCCAGAACATTCCGCAGAACAGCGGCCGTATGGCGATCCTTTTAACGGTGCTGGGACCGATCATGGTCATTTATCCGTTTTTCCAGAAATACTTTGTAAAAGGTCTGACGGTCGGAAGCGTCAAGGGATAAAACAAGCCAGTCACATGACAGAGGCAGCGGGGAAGGACAATCAGAAAGACAGCAGCCTGCCCTGCCATGATGATATAGAAGAACATATAAAAAAGAGAAATCCAAAACAGGAGGGAACACAATGAAAAAGAAAAAACTGCTGGCATTTGTGCTGACATGCGCAACAGCAGCCGGAATGCTTTCAGGCTGCGGCAGTCAGGGCACCACGACGGAAACAGGCTCTGCACCAGAAAGCACAGGCACAGAAACAGCTGCGGCTACGGCAGCAGCGGAAACGACTGCTGCGACCGGCGACGTCGTAAACATCAACTGGTATCTTTTTGACGGAGCGGGACAGGCAGACCAGCAGGCGGTGCAGGATGCGATGAACGCGTATACCGCGGATAAAATCGGCGTTACCGTTAACCTTAAAGCCGATCAGCTCCGGCGATTACAACAACACAGTAAAGCTGGATCTGGCAGCAGCGGATGATGTGGATCTTTGCTTTATGGCAAACTGGACCGGGCTTGACGAGCTGATTCAGAGCAATGCGCTGCTGGATCTGACAGATCTTCTGCCGCAGTATAAAGAACTCTATGACGTAATGCCGGAGGAAATCTGGAACTCCACGAAATTCGACGGAAAAAATTATACGATTCCGAACTATAAAGAGAGCTTCAGCGGTTATAGTTTAATTACGCCGCAGGCACTGGCAGATAAAGTCAAAGAGGAAAAAGGAATTGATTTTCAGTCTCTTGAGTTAAACGGATACAGTGATTTGAAAAAAGTAGAACCTTATCTGGAAGCGGTAAAAGACGAAGTAAGCCTGCCAATCGCAGAGCTTTGGGGCATTTATCCGGATATTTTTGCCAATCATTACGACAGCATTTTAAATAAAGGTACAGAAGTCGGCGTCGATGAAACTACCGGAGAAATCGTGGAGCTGTTAAAGACGGATGCTGCAAAGGACTATTTCACACTGATGCATGAATGGAAAGAAAAAGGCTACTGGAAAGAGGAAAATACCATGGCGGATGTCAATAAAGACACCTATCGGAGCGCAGGCGACTATGGTATTTCCATCTGGAACACTGTTCCGGATAATGAAAACAGTGCAAGCGACCGTTACGGCGTTCCGGTTTATGCAATTCAGATTACAGACAACAAGATCACTTCCGACAGTGCGCTTGGTTCCGGCTGGGCGATCAGTGCAAAGAGCACAAAAGCAGACGCCTGCCTGAAATATCTGCAGCTGCTCAATACAGACACTACCCTTGCGGATCTGTTCGTATACGGGATCGAAGGAACAGATTACACGAAGGATGCAGATGGTGTTGTAACGGTTTCTGAAAACGCAGGCTGGACAAATCAGGTCTGGAAAGCGACAAACTACAAAGTTCCTTCTCTTTCTTCGACGGAATCTGCAGATAAAAAGGAACAGTACACAGAGGCAAACGCTGCCGCAACACCGCAGAAGATTATGGGATTTCGGTTTGACAGCACAAATGTGCGTACGGAAATCACGGCGCTGGACAATGTGATGAATGAATATCAGGTTCTGATGAACTGCGGTTTCTATGATCCGGAGGAATATCTGCCAAGATATCTGGATGCGATCGAGCAGGCGGGAATGGACAAGATCCTGACAGAGATTCAGACACAGTACGATGCCTGGAAAAGTTCGCAGAACTGATAAAAAACAAAGGAAAGAATAATCATTTTCACAGAACATCCGTTTGTGCTACAATGTCAGATATATCTGGCAGAAACACAAAGGGGTGTTTCTGTGCGTTGAGGACTCCGGCAGGTAGCGCCGGAACATTTTATGCATGGCAACAGAATGCTCACAGGCGTGCATTCTATTGTTTTAACAGGAGAGACAGATATGTTTACGGTTTATATTGTCGATGATGACAGAAATCTGTGTCGCTGTCTGGAACAGTTGGTTCCCTGGAAAGAATACGGATATTATACGCCGATTGTCTGCCATCAGGGAGAAGAAGCACTGGAAAAAATGAAACGGAGACCTCCGGATCTTCTGATTACCGACCTGAAAATGCCGGTTATGGGAGGCGCAGAGCTGTGTGTGAAAGTCCGGGAGCGTTTCGGGACAGAGGTGGACGTTATTTTTCTCAGTGCTTATGAAGATTTCACAACGGCGCGGCTCGCAATCGTGCACGGTGTGAAGGATTATATTTTAAAGCCGCTAGAGCCCGATAATTTAAACGAGTTAAAAAAGCTTGTCCAGGAGGCGGCAAAGAGACGCTTTGCCCAGCCGCATGCAGAAAAGCCGTGGGTGCCGGACCCCGAAGAAAGCGCCCAAAACAGCACGCTGTATGCGATTTACCAGCAGGTAAAGGCACATATGGGAGAGCCGGATTTCAGCGTTTCCAGGCTGGCGGATACCCTGCATCTGTCCGCCGGATATCTGGGGCGGATTTTTTCCAAAGAAGCCGGAAAAGGGCTGGCGGAATACATCGGGGAAGAACGGTTAAAGCGCGCGATGGCGCTTCTGACGGGCAGCGATAAAAGCGTTCAGGAAATCGCAGTTTTGAGCGGATATGCAAACGTCAGCTACTTTAACCGAATTTTTAAAGCAAAACTGGAAATGTCGCCGTCTGAGTATCGGCGCAGATACTATCAGGAAAAGTTAAAGGATCAGGGAAAATGAAAAAAGAACCGAAGAAACCTTCCAAAATGACTGGGATTCGGACAAAAATCAGTTTGATGATGATTGTTCTTCTGGCGGTCGTCGTCCTGACACTGACGCTTACACTTTTTTTCTCCTTTCGAAAGACGACAGCCGGATATATCCTCGATGCGTTGGAAACGGCGATGGAAATCAACGGGGATTCTGTCGAAGAGCTGATGGAACGGATTCGGACGGCGGACGAGCTGGTTTATCCGATGGAAAGAGTGGAGGAAAATAATCTTCCGCCCATTGTCGGGATGATCGTCCGGTTCGATCCCAAAAAAGATTATAGCGATTTAAATAGTCATCTGGCGGTTTATCAGGAAGGGAGGAAGCTGTTCCAGGATTACTTTCAGACCTGTTTCGGGGAAGAAAACTTTGGAGCGGTCAGCCAGCTGTATGTGGAGGATACCTATCCGCTCGCAGCGTATCTGAGCAAAATATACGATCTGGATCAAAAAGAAAGTGGATTTTTTTCTGCCCGGAAAGTAAAAACACAGGACTGGTACCAGAAGACGATCCTGCAGGACGGAGAAAATTACTGGTTTACCAGAACAGAGGAACCGGATCGGATTTATGTGTCCCGCCTGTTAAAAATCAGCCGGTATGCGGACGGAAGCCTGATGGAATATCCGCTCGGAGTCCTTGTCCTGCAGCTGGACGTCTCGTGGATCAGCAGTCGGATTCAGATGGACCATATGACACAAAATACACAGGTTTTTCTGACGGATGTCTCCGGAAATACCGTGTATGCAAGCCCAGGCGCGCTGGATCATTTCTCGGATCGGGAGCTGGAACGATCGGATGAAACGATCCATAACTGCACCTATCAGGGGATTTCCTGTCTGATTCAAAAAAGGAATCTCGCATTGGGGTTGAATCTGGTGACGATGGTGCCGATCAGCGAGGTGCATTTTCTGGCGCTGGATGCGTTCCGGATTATTTTGTATGTAGCAGGAATTGTGTTGATTTTTGCAATTCTTTTAAGCATGCTGGTCAGCGGAAAGATCGTCAGACCGATCGAAGAACTTTCCCGGCATATGAAAAGGGGCAGCACAGAGATGATTGGGGAATCTGCATCTTCTGCGGAAATCGACGTGCTGTATCGTTCGTTCAATGAACTGATGCAAAAATTAAAGCAGGCGGATTTGGAGCTGGCGGAAGCGTTTGAAAAAGAGAAAGAAGCAAACCTGCGCGCACTTCAGGCGCAGATCAACCCGCATTTTATTTATAACACGTTAAATTCTGTTTCCTGCATGGCGCTGCTGCATCAGGAAAATGAGATCTCACAGGTGCTCGGAAGCCTGACGAAAGTGATCCGCTATAACTTAAAAAAACCGGATGCGATCGTGCATCTGGAAGAAGAACTGGAAAATATTTACAGCTGGTGCCGGATTCAGGAATGCTGCTATGAACAGAGCATTCGGTTTTCCTATGATATTCAGGTTCCCGCGGATCAGATCAAAATTCCGAAGCTGATCATTCAGCCGCTCATTGAAAATGCCGTCGTCCACGGTGCAAATTTTGCAGGGGAAGATGCGCGGATCTGTCTGCATATCTGGATGGAAGGAAAATGCCTGTATATCGTAGTCTGGGATAACGGGACGGACGTGGACACCGACCGGATCAACCGGCTGGCATGTGGGAAGGGCGAAGTCTGTTCCGACAGCCTTGGCGTCAGAAATGTCTATGAAAGAATCCGCCTGCGCTATGGAAGCGCCGGACAAATGCGGTTTGAACAGGATGAGGAACATCATACGCTGGTTCAGATCGTGATTCCTGCTGAAATGGATCAGTCCCTTTGAAACCGATCTGCATGTACTTTCCAGGATACATCCTTGCAACGAAGCCGGAAATACCCTATAATCATACCATAATGTCCATTTTCAAAATGGGAAAAATCTGCGCTATCGGGGCTCTGTGTTCTGGCTGCGGGAAGCAACCCGTACCGGGTATTTTACAGCCACACCGGCAGCAGATAAAAAATGGTAAGGAAACAGGGAAAAATGAAAAGATTAACATCAAATATCGAAGGGCTTTCGGCACGGCAGCTGGCACAGCGCTGTATCGGTGCAGAAGAACTTTCAAATGGCAGAGAGCGAAAGCTTGCTCTCGGGGATGACATCCTGATGAGTGTTTCTTCTCCTGCACGTTATGTCGGTGGGGAGGTCAATTCCGTCATGAAAACACTTACACCGGGAATGGTCCGGTTTGCCATGTGTTTTCCGGACGTCTACGAGATCGGCATGTCTCACCTCGGCATCCAGATTCTCTACGATATGTTCAACCGTTATGACGACGTGTGGTGTGAGCGGGTTTATTCGCCGTGGCTGGATCTGGATAAAATCATGCGTGAGAAAAAAATTCCGCTGTTTGCCCTGGAATCTCAGGAGCCGGTGAAAAATTTTGACTTTTTAGGCATCACGCTGCAGTACGAAATGTGTTATGCAAACGTCCTGCAGGTGCTGGATCTGTCTGGGATTCCGCTGCTTGCAAAAGACCGTACCGAAGAAGATCCGATCGTGATTGGCGGCGGACCCTGCAGCTACAATCCGGAACCGATCGCGGAATTTTTTGATCTCTTCTACATCGGAGAGGGAGAAACTGCGTACCGGAAGCTGCTGGACGTCTATAAAGAAGTAAAAGAAAAAGGCGGCAGCCGTCAGGAATTTCTTCTGCGCGCGGCGAGGGAAGTGCCCGGCATGTACGTGCCGTCCCTGTATGAAGTATCCTATAAAGAGGACGGGACGATCGCATCTTTTGTCCCGACCAAGGAGGGTGTTCCGGCAAAGATTACAAAGGAAATCGTGATGGATCTCGACAATGCGCCGTATCCGGAGAAACCGGTGGTTCCGTTTATCCGTGCGACACAGGATCGTGTCGTTTTGGAAATTCAGCGCGGCTGTATCCGCGGCTGTCGTTTCTGTCAGGCAGGGCAGCTGTATCGTCCGGTACGCGAAAAGAGCCTCGAAACCCTCAAGCATTACGCGATGACGATGCTGGACAGCACCGGTCAGGAAGAAATTTCCTTGAGCTCCTTGAGTTCCAGCGACTATTCCCATCTGGAAGAGCTGGTAGACTTCCTGATGACGACCTGTCAGGAGAAAAAAGTGAATATTTCCCTGCCTTCTCTGCGAATTGATGCGTTTTCTTTAGACGTTATGGGAAAGGTACAGGACGTCAAAAAGAGCAGCCTGACCTTTGCACCGGAAGCAGGAAGTCAGCGTCTGCGAAACGTCATCAACAAGGGACTGACCGAAGAAGTGATTTTAAAGGGCGCAGGACTTGCATTTGAGGGCGGATGGAGCCGCGTGAAGCTGTATTTCATGCTCGGGCTGCCCTTTGAAACAGAAGAAGATATCCGTGGGATCGCAGAGCTGTCCAACAAGATTGCAGCCCTCTATTATGAGGTTGTTCCAAAAGAAAAGAGAAACGGGCCGGTACAGATCGTTTCCAGTACATCCTTCTTTATCCCGAAGCCGTTCACTCCCTTTCAGTGGGCACCGATGTGTACAAAGGAACAGTTTTTGGATAAGGCAGCGCTGACCAAGCAGGCGGTGCGTGAACAGCTTAACCAGAAGCGGATCAAATACAACTGGCATGAGGCGGACGTCAGCGTTTTAGAGGGCGTGTTTGCCCGTGGCGACAGAAAGGTTGCCGACGTGATTTTAAAGGCGTATGAAAAAGGCTGTATTTACGATGCCTGGGGCGAATATTTCAAGTATCAGACCTGGGTGGACTGCTTTCAGGAGTGCAATGTCGATATGGACTTTTATACGACAAGAACGCGCAGCGATGAGGAAGTTTTCCCATGGGATTTCCTGGACTGCGGCGTAAACAGAGCCTTCCTTTTGCGGGAATGGAAACGTGCGGCGGAGGCTGTCGTAACGCCCAACTGTAAGATGCAGTGTCAGGGCTGCGGCGCTGCGCGCTTCGGCGGCGGAATCTGTTTCGAACAAAGAGGAGGGGATGCGGTATGATGGTACGTGTAAAATTTGCGAAATATGGTCCGCTGCGCTTTACCGGACATCTGGATGTTCTGCGCTTTTTCCAGAAAGCGATCCGCAGAGCCGGACTGGATGTTGTGTATACACATGGATTTAATCCGCATCAGGTCATGAGCTTTGCTGCGCCACTGGGTGTCGGACTGTGCAGCGTGGGTGAATATATGGACGTGGAAATCGCTTCGTCTGATGGCGCAGAGGATTTTAAGGAGCGCCTACAGGAGGCATGTCCTTACGGAATCGATATCCTGAGTGTAAAGATGCTGCCGGAAAAGGCGGGAAACGCGATGGCGAGCGTCGCTGCGGCAACCTATGCAGTAGCATTTAAAGATCCCGAAAAGAGCTTTGCAGGCTGTCAGAGCGCGGTGGACGGGCTGCTTTCCAAAAAGGAACTTTGGATTACAAAGGAAACCAAGCGCAGCACGGCAGAGGTCGATATTCGGTCCGGTATTTATGACTGTCACATCGACGACGGCGCGTTGGTATTTATGGTAGATGCAAGCAGCGGCGGAAATATCCGTCCGGAGTTCGTAACGGATGCAGTCCTTTCCCTCGCAGGTCTGGAGGCGTCAAAGATTGAGCTGCAGACCGTGCGCATGGAAACCTGGATGAATACGGGAACGAAAGAAGAGCCTTCCTTTGTTCCGCTGGATGCGATAGGAGAAGCATTTTGAGCAGTGTATGCGTGATCACAAGAGCGGTTTTAAAGGAACATACAGAACCGGTTTTAACTTCCTTTTATTTGGAAAAGGACAAACTGACAGAGGTTCATCCCCATCTGGAGGGACGGTCGCTTCTGGGAAATATTTACGTCGGAAAAGTCAAGCATGTGGTAAAAAATATTGACGCTGCATTTGTGGAGATCGCCGGTGGACAGACCTGTTACCTGCCTTTCAAAGAAGCACAGGCTCCGGTGCTGACGAACCGCCACTGGGATGGCAGATTGCTGGCAGGCGATGAGATTTTGGTGCAGGTGATGCGCGATGCATTAAAGACAAAAGAGCCTGCCTTGACAGCGAAGATCAGCCTGGAGGGGCGGCTGGCAGCAGTCGTTCTGGACGGCGGACACGGCGTGCGGTATTCCAAGCAGCTCCCAAAAGAGACGGCAGATCATTTCCGGGAAGTGCTGCAAAGTGTAACCGTTCCGGATGGAATGACACTGGTGGTGCGGACTGCGGCGGGGGATGCTGCGGATATAGCCCTTTTACGCGAGGCAAGCGCTCTTCTCGAAAAGGCGCAGAAGCTTTTAAGCGTCGGCAGAAGCCGGACGGTCTTTTCCATGATTTCGGAGGAACGCCCCGGCTGGCTGATAGAGCTTCTCTCACATAAGCAGCTGCCGGATAAGATCGTGACAGATGAAACGCTCGTCTATACCGCGCTGGAGGACTTGTACGGCAGCGGTGCATCCGGTATAGAGAAAAAATTGCCTGCCGCTGCAGCGGATTCCGTAGAGCGGTTCGGTAAAAGAACTCAGGAGCTGCCGGGAGGCACGAAATGTCCGGAAATTTCGTTCTACAGAGACAGCCGACCGAACCTGTTTGCACTCTATGGGCTTGCCGGGAAGCTGGAAGAAGTGCTGTTGAAGCGCGTCTGGCTAAAATCCGGCGGATATCTGGTCATCGAACCAACAGAAGCGCTTACGGTGATCGATGTCAATACAGGAAAATATGACGGCTCCAAAAATGTGGAAGAAACCTTTGCCCTGATCAATCGAGAAGCGGCGCAGGAAACAGCGCGCCAGATCCGGCTGCGCAATCTTTCCGGTATTATTTTGATAGACTTTATCAATCAGAAGGACCGGCAGGCGGCAAAAGAACTGTTGGAGGAGCTGCGCAGCCTTTGTAAAGACGATCCGGTCCCGGTTCGCGTCGTGGACATTACGGCCCTGGGACTGGTGGAGCTGACGCGCAAAAAGGTCAAAGGTACACTGGCAGAGCAGCTAAAGGGGCTGAAACCTACAGGGGTACAGCGATAACTGAAATCGATCAGACAGGCAGGGAAAAAGCATGAAATTTCTTGGCATGAAAAAGGTGCGGGACGGCAAATATCTGAAAAATTATGAGCTGTCCTATGAAAATAAAGCAGGTAGGTTAAAAACCTACGAAATCGTCAGCCGAAAAGAGCTGGAAGGTGTGCAGGATCTTGGCAGACGGGCAAGCGGTGTCTCTATTGTGGCATTCCAGAATGGGAAAATGCTCCTTTTAAGGGAGTTTCGCATGAGCATCAATAAAGCGATTTTCAACCTATGCGCCGGAATGCAGGAAAAAGGGGAAACGATCGAGGAATGTATCCGCAGGGAGCTGTATGAGGAAACAGGACTTTCGGTGAAAAAAATGCTGAAGATCCTGCCGCCCTCCTATTCTGCAGTCGGTTTTTCCGATACGAAAACCTATATCGCCTTTGTAGAGGCAGGCGGGGATTTTTCAGACCATACATCCGATAATGAGGAAATTTCTGCGCGCTTTTACAGCAAAGAAGAAATAAAGGCACTGTTGGAAACCCAGGAATTTTCTTCCCGTTCCCAGATGGCTGCATTTTTCTTTACAGAGGGAGCAGAGCTTTGGAATAAAAACGATCCGAAACAGGAGGATGAGGACAAATGAAGAAAAAATGGTGGCATGAAAAGATCGGATATCAGATTTATCCGAAGAGCTTTTTCGATACAAACGGGGATGGCGTCGGAGATCTCAAAGGTGTGATCGAAAAGCTTCCTTATCTGGAACAGCTCGGCATCGATATTTTATGGCTTTCTCCGGTCTATCCGTCCCCGATGGTGGATAATGGCTATGACATTTCTGATTATGAGAATATCGACCCGCGATTTGGTACGCTGGAGGATATGGATCGTCTGATCGCAGAAGCCAAAAAGAGAAATATTTCGATCATCATGGATCTTGTAGTCAATCATTGCTCCGATCAGCATGCCTGGTTCCGGAAAGCGATTGCAGATCCCAAAGGTCCTTATGGCAATTATTTTTACCTGAAAGAGGGAAAAGACGGAAAAGAGCCGAACAACTGGCGCAGCTATTTTGGCGGAAGTGTCTGGGAAAAGCTGCCCGGACAGGAGAATTTATATTATTACCATGCCTATGCCAAAGAGCAGCCGGATTTAAACTGGGAAAATCCTGCCCTGCGAGAGGAAATCTACAAGATGGTCAACTGGTGGCTTGACCGCGGCATCGCAGGCTTCCGGATTGACGCGATCATCAACATTAAAAAAGACCTGACCTGGGAAGATCTTCCGGTGGACGGGCCGGACGGCAGAGGCTTTTTAACCAACAGCATCACCCGGATGCAGAAGCGCGACGGCGGGACGAAAAATGGCATTGGTGTCTTTTTAAGAGAATTAAAAGAACGCTGCTTTGCGCCCCACGATGCGTTTACGGTCGGAGAGGTGTTCGAGGTCGACAGGGAGCAGCTGGAAGAATTTATCGGAGAGGACGGATATTTTTCCACGATGTTTGCCTTTGATCCGATCCAAAGCTATAAAAAAGGAACCTGTCAGTGTGAGTTTGACCGGAACATGAATCCGGACGAATGGAAGAGGGATGTGTTTGTCAACCAGAAGCTGCTTGGAGATATTGCATTTGAGGCAAATATTATCGAAAATCATGATATGGCGCGTGGTGCGACGATCTATATCCCGGACGAGGATTACGGCTTTGCCAGCATATCGGCGCTTGCCGGTCTGCAGGTACTGCAGCGTGGTATGCCGTTTTTATATCAGGGACAGGAAATCGGCATGACAAACTGTCCCTTCGAATTGGAAGACATTGATGATATCATGACGCTGGACAACTATCGTTATGCAGTTGCCTGTGGATTCCCGGAAGAAAAGGCGTTTGCTGGCTGTGCGCGGGAAAGTCGTGATAACGCCAGAACACCGATGCAATGGAGTGACGCGGAAAATGCTGGTTTTACAACCGGAAAACCCTGGCTGAAGGTCAATCCGAATTATCCTGAGATCAATGTGGCGCGGCAGGAAAAGGAATACGGTTCTGTATTGAATTTTTACAGGCGCTTGCTGTGCTTCCGCAAGTCGGAGGAATACCGTGATTTGCTGACTTATGGTACGTTCGAGCCGATGTACGAGGATCAGGAAAGGATTTTTGCATTTAAGAGAACGCTCGGTAAGCAGTGTCTGACTGTAATCTGCAATGAAAGCTCTGCAGAGCGTTTCCTGACCTTAAAAGAGGATTATGAGGAAGTGGTTTTTGTCAATCTGCCGCAGGTGACGAGAATTGGTGACAACCTGATTCTGCATCCCTATCAGTTGATTGTGGTGGAAACGACGAAAAAATAGTTGAATTCTTCGTGGGAATTGTATATAATAACAGTATCAACAACGAAGAGAGGGTGATGCTATGAATACAGTGATTACGATTGGACGTCAGTTTGGTTCCGGTGGCCGTGAGATCGGGGAAAAGCTTGCGGAGCATTTCGGCATCAAATGTTATGACAAGGAGCTGTTATCCAGAGCCGCCAAGGACAGCGGATTTTGCGAAGAGATGATTAAGACACATGATGAACGTCCGACCAACTCTTTCCTTTACAATCTGGTCATGGATACTTATTCTTTCGGCTACAATACATCCACCTTTATGGATATGCCGATTAGCCATAAAGTTTTTCTGGCACAGTTTGATGCGATCAAGAGCATCGCAAAAGAGGGTCCGTGCGTATTGGTTGGCCGCTGCGCAGACTATGCGCTGCACGACATGAAAAACTGCCTGCATTTCTTCATCTATGCGGACGAAGAGACGAAGATCAAACGTCTGGTGAAGAAATATCCTGACTTAAACGAGTCCAAGGCAAGAGACATGATGGTCAAGAAGGATAAACAGCGTCAGAGTTACTACAACTATTATTCCTCCAAAAAGTGGGGACGCGCAGACAGCTACGACTTCTGTTTAAACAGCTCGATCCTTGGTATTGATGGAACCGTGAAGCTGATTACGCAGATCATTGAAGATTTTGAACAAAAAGAGCAGTAGGTCTGCGCATTTACTGCGCTGACCGTAAGAGAACTTAAACTGGAAGGCAAAAATCCTATCGGCACAGCCGATTTGGAATGGATTTTTGCACGTAACTGTGAGGGTACGGAACAGTTACATTTTGAACAAAAAGAGCAGTAAAACAAAAGTGAAACAATAGAACCTATGCTTTGTGAGCAGTCTATTGTCAGGAAAAACAGCGGTTTGAAATTTGTGATGTAGTTTCAAACCGCTGTTTTTGGATGGAATGAGCTGCTGGCGTATCATGGCATGGATGGAGAAACATCCGAGCGGGAGACCATTATGAAATATTTCAGAAAATACGTTTTGTCAATTTTATTATGTTTTATCCTGACCGGCTGCGGGCAGCAGGCAGGTTTTTCGGAATCTGTATCTGCGGTACCGGAAAGTAATTTTACGGAATCCCAGACAGGCGTTCCGGAAACCGTGATGCAGCAGCAGACTGACGCGGATGCAGAAACAGCGGAAATAAAGTCAGCTTCCGACAACGTAAGACCCTCCAAAGAAGAAGTCCTTGCCATGCGGGAAAAAACGCTGGATGGGATGCCGGAGACGGAAATTTCCAGACTGAGGGAAAATATCAAAGTTGCAAATCTTCAAATGGAATCCGCATATCTGAATGACAACCTCTTTAAAAAGCTGTCAGATAAAGAAAGCCCATACTGGAAGTATTTTGACTGCAAAGGCGACATTCAGCTGGGCTGGTGGTATCATCAGGCGATCTATCCGAAGGATGTCATCATGAAAGCGGAAAATATCACAGAAGAGGAATTTGCGGAAACCTATACGGAGCCTGGAATTGTGACGAATAGCTTTGACGCGGCAGATTTTATTGATTTGATTTCCGAAATGAAGTCCTTTGTAAAAAATGAAGCCCTGGCAGCAGATTTACAGCAGCTGATGGATCTGACGCGAATGGCGCAGACAACGCATGAGATGCAGTATGCGAATGAACTCTATAAGGTGCTCCATGATCTGGACTATTTTCTTTTAAGATACGGAATTGAGGACGTTGGGCAATATACTGCCGATGCGGGAACCGTAGGCACTTATTATGGCGTTCTTGCAGTTTATGGGGCAGAGCCTTTTTCGGCAGAGGAACAGACAAAAGCGTTTGGCAAAATCCTGTGGGATGCATATTGTTTCGGAAAAATCGAGGGAACAGATCATGGAGTGCCGGATACCTATGGACAGGAAAGCACGTATTTTGCTTTGTACGATGTAGATGGCGATGGACAAGAAGAGCTGTTGCTCAACTGGACAGGTGCTTCGATGGCGGATACGGTAGAATATATCTGGGGATACGGAGATAACGGCACTTATGTAGAGCTGTGTGAGTTTCCGGCGCTGACCTGTTATGACAATGGAGTGATTGAAGCAGAATGGTCGCATAATCAGGGACTTGCCGGAGAATTCTGGCCATATTTTCTATACCGCTATAATGCCGAAACTGATCAGTATGAAATCTGTGGCGGAGCAGATGCATGGGATAAAAGCGTGGCAAAGACGAAGGAACAGGGAGACATTTTTCCGGACGATATTGATGCAGATCAAGACGGTGTCGTTTATTATCTGCTGCCTGCCGACTGGGATGGAAACTATGATATGGAGCCTGTAGATGGAGCTAAGTACCGGACATGGCGGGAATCCTTTTTGGAGGGAGCGTCGGAAATGGACGATATCTGGTTTTGGGATTTGAAGGAAGAAAATATTGCAATTTTAGGTGCAGAAAAGCCAGACGAAAACAGAGGATAAATTGACACAAACTCGATATGCGTAAAAAGCGTGCGCAGAAATGAAAGGAAAAAAATGGGAAACGAAAGCGGGACTTGGATTATGTATGGGGTAAGTCGGGAGGACCCGGAATGTATCCATACAGTCGATGAAGCAGTGGAATATATCAATAAGGAGGGATTTTTGCCGCTCTTTAAAAATGAGATTCCGGGGTTTTCACTGGAAGAGCGCACTGCTCCGGAATATTGGTGGAGCGGCAATCCCAAAAGCGATCCCTGGGAATGGCGTGAGATCATTGCCCGAAGCGGTAAAGTCGCCTATGGAAAATTTTTTGATAAGAAAGCGGGTTTTATTTCAAAGCAGTGGTTTCCGTATTTTGCAAACTTTAGGCGGGACGGATATGATTTTGATGCGCTTTGGGATGATGAAAAGGCATCCATCCGGCAAAAGAAAATCATGGATTTCTATTTAGAAGAAAATGCCGAAGCAGAATATTTTTCCAGTGAGTTAAAGAAAAAAGCCGGTTTTGGAAAGGGCGGCGAAAAAGGCTTTGATGGCGTGATTACGGCGCTTCAGATGCAGACTTATCTTTGTGTCAGAGATTTTCGCCAGCGAAAAAACAAAAAGGGAGAAGCCTACGGCTGGCCTGTCGCCGTTTACTGTACGCCGGAGCATCTCTGGGGACGGGATCATGTGACAAGCGCTTATGCAGAGTCAGCGGCTTCCTCCGGAGAAAAAATCGCAGCACACATGCGGGAAATCTACCCGATTGCAACCAGGCAGCAGGTACATCGGTTGGTGGGGAATATTGTTGCGCTGTAATTGATAAAATAGTTAAAATAGAATATAATAATATTAGCTAATTTTGAAAGACTTGTTACGGGAGGTGCTGATATGATGATTGAGACTGCAACTGCGACGGAAATGCAGAATAATTTTGGAAGATATCTTAGTATGGTGATGTCTGGACAGGAAATCATTGTGACAAAAAATGGTAAAGAAGTTGGGCGATTTATTCCAAAAGATGCGACGGTATCCTATTTGACAGATTCCCTCACCGGAATTTTGCAGGAAGATTACGATTTGGATGAAGCTAAGGAAGAAAGCCTGAGGGAAAAATATGGTTTTGTTGGTTGATACAAATATCATTTTAGATGTGCTTCTAAGCAGACCGGAATTTGTAAAAGATTCTTCTATGATATGGAAATTATGTGAAACAGAACAGGCAAAGGGATATCTTTCGACTTTAACGTATGCGAATATGATGTATGTTATGCGAAAACAGTTGACACCAGATCAAATTGAAGATGTATTTCGAAAATTAAACCTGATTTTTGAATTTGCTGATTTCAGTCCTGCCGTTTTGGAGAGGGCTGTTGCAATGAAGTGGAAGGATTTTGAGGATGCTGTTCAAAGTGCAACTGCGGAGTCTGTCCATGCGGACTATATTGTTACAAGAAATCTTAAGGATTTTATGAAGAGCAAAGTTATAGCATTTACACCGGCGGAACTCTTGGCAAGAATCTAAAAAGCCGCAAAGAAATGAATTGGATATTTATAAAAATATATACAGTGGATCGGTTCGGGCAGCAGAAGCAGAAATTTGCGGTGGATTGATCCGGAGAGAGAGGTTTTGATAGAGGCATCCAACTATTCGCAAAAGCCAAGTTTAACGAATAGTTAGCACCGTTTTCCGTAATTTCGCAGAAAAATACGTTTTTGACCGGTGCTAACTAATTCGTTAAACTTGCGGGTGTTTGATAAAAAATAGTTAGAACTTCTTTCTGGGATTTCACAGAAAAATACGTTTTTGCTTTGGTGCTAACTAATTCGTTAAACTTGCGGGGTGCTTGATAAAAATGAGTTCAGGAGGCATATATCTGCTGACGCAGATGATTGCCTCCTGGGTTTTTCGCTTTTTTTCGTAGATTCTGTAATTTCCAATTATAATTAAAATCTGTAATTTAAATATTTAAATGTCTGCAATTTATGTCTTATTATTTACCATCTTATATGTCACATATCTGGAATCCGTTTTATAATGTTTATATGCTTACGCCAGGTCTTTTGAATCCAGAATGATTGTAAATGGTCCGTCATTGATCAGCGCAACCTCCATTTCCGCACCGAATACGCCGGTTTTAACGACGGGAACTTCCTTTTTGCAGGCGTCGATGATGTATTCGTAAAGCTCGTTTGCATGCTGTGGTGATCCGGCTTTGACAAAGGACGGCCGATTGCCTTTTTTGCAGTCCGCGTACAGGGTAAATTGGGAAACCAAAAGAAGCTGTCCGTCGACATCTTTTAACGCGAGGTTCGTTTTTCCGTTTTCATCCGAAAAAATCCGCATTCCGATCAGCTTGCGAACCATTTTGTCTGCTGTTTCTTTTGTGTCTTCGTCACAGATTCCGATCAGGACGAGGAAGCCTTTTCCAATTTCAGAATATAGTTTCTGGTCAATTGTAACGCTTGCCTGTGTAGTACATTGAATAACAAATTTCATAGGTAGTTGTCTCTCCTTCTCAAACTCGCAAAACAAAATCTAGTTCTATACAGTTTTGTATAGGAGATTTGGTTCTATTTGATTTTATTTGTTTCCAACTTTCATGTCTCTACGGTCTTTTTCTGCTAGTGTTATCAATCTGTTATCAAAAAATTGTTATCAGTATAATATACTACCATTTTGATAAGCAGACTATTACCCAACTATTAAACTTACTTTTCCAACATTGCATTTATATTAAAAGGCGGAAGAACAACACTATCTGTATCTGGCTGTGCTGTTAGTAATGTCAATTCACTTCTCAGATACGGCATCATAATTGCAACTGCATTTTTATTTATTAAATTCTGAACCATTTCATCGTTCACTGAATCTTCCTTTTCAACTTTAAAGAAACCTGATAAACTAATGATCAGATTATATTCTTCTTTTTTTTCTCCTTTCAATACAAGCGTTACTCTGTGCACACTGTCCTCACCAATTCCAATTTGAACTTGTAATTCAAAGGTTAATTCATTTTTGTTTTTAAATCCCTTTCTATCAAATTCAATTTTATCAAACACCAGTTTCTGTAAAGTCAATAAACTATTATAATTTTTCATCGTCTCTCCTTTACGCTGCATCTATAAAACTACAATCATTGAAATCAACTTCAATACTAATATTATCATTCAACAATGTATCAAAACAACTATCTGATGTAACCTTATAATATCTTTGATTTTTATACTCTTCCGTGTTTACTGACAGTGTGCCAGCCACATTTAACGTACTCACTACTTTACTTGAAATAGATATATTTCCAAACAAAGACACGGACTCATTAAATTTATCCGTTATAGACTCAAATCCTTGATTTATTGTTTCCAATTTCTTGGAAATATTTTTATAATAATTTTCATCATAACAAACTTTAATTAACGTAGAATAATAAGAAATATCATCGGCAAATTCACCTTCATCGGCAAACATATAAGAATCTTCTTTAGGTAAATATATGCTGTCTTCATTCCAATCAGAATTATTATATTCCACTCTATATTCTCCATCAATATAATCGACTGATATTCTACCGGAAGAATATCCTCGAACTAATTCACGAAGTGTTAACTCATCTTTAAGCATTCGTATAATATTTATAGCATCTGTTTTTCCAACTAACCACTTACATCCTTTGATATTATTTTGACAACACACACATATAAATATCT